>OBZA01000054.1_pt1 | contig 56471 bp, 63 predicted proteins | sample 1476871 | NCBI WGS metagenome assembly OBZA01 (sample SAMEA2580227, study PRJEB22360) | human gut metagenome | biome: human gut; feature: human-associated habitat; material: faeces | place: Denmark | collected 2008/2010
ATATGACCCGTCCTAAAGACGAGGAACTCAAGGCCTACAAGGAAGCTTACAACAAGACCAAAAATGAGTTTGTGGCCCAGTTGCGTGAGATTGATACCCAACTAACGGTCCTCGAGGTTTTGACCAAGCATAATGATGACATCCTGCCTCTGTTAGAGCTGCTTCAGGCCTTTGTACTTGATTTTTCAGACCAGTATTTACAGGCCAAGATTCAGGAAAATGCCTTTGAATTCTCAGATATTGCCCACTTCGCCATCCGTATTTTGGAGGAAAATCCTGAGGTGGCAGCCAGCTACCGTGACCGTTACCATGAAGTGATGGTGGATGAGTACCAGGACAATAGCCATACCCAAGAGCGCATGTTGGGGCTCCTCTCTAACGGTCACAACCGATTCATGGTGGGAGATATCAAGCAATCCATCTATCGTTTCCGTCAGGCAGACCCTCAGATTTTTAATGGCAAGTTTCAGCTCTTCCTTGACAATCCAGATGCTGGTAAGCTGATTCTCCTTAAAGAGAACTTCCGTAGCCAATCTGAAGTTCTTGATGCGACCAATGGTGTTTTCAGACACCTCATGGACCAGGAAATCGGGGATATCCTTTATGACAAGACGCATATGTTGGTAGCGGGTAGCGAGAAGCAAAAAGAGCCCCATCCTGAAAATGAGACTGAGGTTCTGATTTACAATAGTGATGAAACCGGTGCAAATCCTGACGAGGAAGGTCCTGATCAACCTATCAGCAGTGGTGAGATTTCTTTGGTTATCAAAGAAATCATTAAACTTCACGAGCAGGGAGTCCGTTTTGAGGACATTACCCTCCTAGCACCAACCCGTAACACCTATCTGGACTTGATGGCGAGCTTTGAGGAGCACGGAATTCCCTTGGTTCCTGACGAGTACAAGTCAAGTTATCTTGAGTCACTAGAAGTCATGATTATGTTGGACACCCTTCGTGCTATCAATAATCCTCTTAACGATTATGCCTTGGTTGCCCTCCTTCGTTCACCAATGTTTCATTTCAACGAGGATGATTTGGCTCGTATTGCTGTCCAGGCTGACGAAGGACAATTCTATGACAAGCTTCTTGTAGCTTGCACTAAAACAGGGCTTCATCCGGAAGTCGTGACGAAAGGACTTGATGCCAAGTTGACTCTTTTCACTGAGACTCTGGCAGATTGGCGTGATTACAGTAAGTGGCATTCGCTCTATGACCTCATTTGGAAGATTTACAACGACCGTTTCTATTACGACTATGTTGGTAGCCTTCCACGAGCCGAGCAACGTCAGGCTAATCTCTACGCCCTTGCCTTGCGTGCTAATGCCTATGAAAAGACCGGCTTTAAGGGACTTTCTCGTTTTATCGGTATGATTGATAAGATCATTTCTAGCGGTAACGACCTAGAAGAAGTGACAGACTTGGTTCCTAAAAATGCCGTTAGCCTCATGACTATTCACAAGGCTAAGGGACTGGAGTTTAAGTATGTTTTTGTTTTGCAGATGAATCGCAAGTTCATCGGTCACAGCAAGGATGGACTGAGTGGTAAGTACATTATCAACCGTGAAAAAGGACTTGGCATTAAGTACCTAGCTGACCTTAAAGACCAGATAAACACCAATTTGCCCAAGTTAAATGTTGTTCTGGAGACCCTAACCTTTCAGGAAAATCGTAAGGAAGAGCGCCGAGCAAGTATCTCTGAAGAGATGCGTCTGCTCTATGTTGCAATGACTCGTGCAGAGCAAAAGCTCTACCTGGTTGGGAAGGGTAGTAAGGAAAAATTAACCCAGCAATATGGCACTGATGTTGAAAATAATCGCCTACCAGTAGTTCTGAGAGACCAACTATCTACTTATCAGGACTGGATTATGGCCCTGGATACTGCTTTTATGAGAAAGGACCTCAAGTTTACTGTTAGCTTTGTTGAGGCTGAGGAGTTGACCCCAGAAGCTATTGGACAGGTTGAAGTTCAAGCAGCAGTAAATGCTGATGATTTATCTAACAATCGCCAGACGGAAGACATTAAGCGTGCCCTAACGGTCTTAGAAAGCGTTGAAAAACTCAACCAACTCTATGCACCAGCAATTGACCTACCATCGGTGCGTACTCCAAGTCAGCTGAAGACTTTCTACGAAACAGTTATGGATACAGAAGGTGTAGATATCATGGACAAGAAAGAGGAAGTCCAACCTCTTGAAACATCCACTACTTTTGAGCTACCAGACTTTGGCCAAAAAACGAAAGTTACAGGAGCTGCGGTTGGTTCTGCTACCCATGAACTCATGCAACGCTTGATTCTTTCTGATACTGTGACCCTCCAAGACTTGACTCAAGCTCTTGGGCGAGTATCTGCTGATGACCAAGTCAAGGCGCGTGTGCAGTTAGAAAAGCTACTAGGCTTCTTTGACACCGAACTTGGGAAGCTCATTCTAGCTAACCGTGGTAAGTTGCGTCGTGAAGCACCATTTGCCATGTTGGCAGAAGATCCCGCTAGTAAAGAAGATTTTGTTGTCCGTGGTATCATCGATGGCTACCTCCTTCTTGAAAATCGAATTGTCCTCTTTGATTACAAGACGGACTACTTTACTCACCCAAGTGAGATTAAAGAGCGCTACACAGGCCAAATGAGCCTCTATGCCAAGGCTCTCAGTCAAGCCAACCAGGTGGACAAGGTCGATAAATACCTTATTCTTCTAGGAGGCAAAGACTTGGAAGTAGTAGAAGTATAAGTATAAGTTATTGCATAACCATTCTTTCATAGTGAGAGAATGGTTTTTGTCTCCCAAACCAAGTAAAAAAGACCGGTGTCTCCACCAGTCTTTCCGATAAATTTCCATCAGTATTGTAAGTTCATTAAAATATTAGAGGATGGAAACGGTTATGAAAAAAAGTATCTTGTAGGTCGCTTAGACCTACGAAGGTTATTATAACAAACTCATCTTAATCTAAACAAGGTTAGAAAAATTAGAAATAAACAGCATAAGTGTTACTAGTTTTTAATAGATGAACTCCATAATGACAGTAAATACAGACAAAAACCGCCGGTACTAGACTGACGGTATTTGTTCCTTTTAATCGTAACATCAACTAATCAAAGGCACTACCCAATTGACCCAGGCCCAGGAAATCGGCATGACCAGTATCATGGCTGGAATCATATCGGCGGTTGGAAATTGACGAAGTTTCATAATACGAAAACCAGTCGCAATCATAAGGAAGCCTCCACAAGCTTTAAAATCTCCAATCATAGCCTTTGTCGTCAAAGGGAGAATGAAACCAGCACTCACAAAGAGGAGGAAAAAAATGATGAATTGTGGAATGGCAATCATGGAAACAATGTAACCCAGACTACAAGAGAAAATCATAGCCGTGAAGAAATCTAGGATAGACTTGGAAATTAAGATAGAAGCATCGCCTGTCATCCCAGACTCAAGGCTCCCGTAAATCCCTGTCCCACTTGCACAAAAGAGGACGATTACTGTCAAGAGTTGCGCATAAAACTCATCGTGAGCCAGTCCGGTTTGCTTACTTGGCGTAATTTTGGACAAGCCTTTTTCCATAAGCCCAGCTCCCTTGTTGATGAGGTTTCCGAACTTTAGGGCCAGTCCAATAATAGTACCGATAACTACCGCAAAGATAACGGCAGGCATGTTAACCATATTCATAATAGCACTAATCCCCATAACCATAGAGGCTAGACCGAAGATGAGATTAAGGTTTTCCTTGAAGTCTTCTCTGAGATAGTCGCCGAAGAGCCCTCCAGCGATTCCTCCTAATATAATTGATAGCGAATTGATGATAATTCCAGTTGGCATTAGTGCTTTACCCCTCTTGATACTAAATACTATAAGTCTATCATTATCAAAGGATGAATGCAAAAACAGGAAGTAATATCAAAGACTTTCTTGAAATTGTACCTTTGAAATGATACAATAAATGAGAAATTAGTGGAAAACGCTATCCAATCTTTTATTTAGCGGTTTTTAAGTTATTGTTTATGAAAAATAAGCTTATAAATCTAATTTTAACCCTAATAAAAACAACAAAATGGCATTATGATTAAATAAGTGCTCAAGGAAGGATAAAAGATGATTCGATTTGAACAAGTGACTAAGCGTTATGAGGATAAGGATGCCCTCTCAGATCTTAATCTAGAGATTCGTGATGGGGAAATTTTTGGCCTGATTGGCCACAATGGTGCTGGAAAGACCACGACCATTTCTATTTTGACATCTATCATTGAGGCCAGCTACGGAGAGGTTTATGTTGACGATATGGCTCTTAGTCAGCACCGAGATGCTATTAAGAAAAAAATCGCTTATGTACCAGATTCACCGGACCTATTTCTAAATTTGACTGCCAATGACTACTGGTACTTTTTGACACGTATCTATGATTTGGAAGCTAGTCAGGTTGAGGAACGTTTAACAGCCCTTATGACGACCTTTGATTTGACTGAAAATCGCTATAATCTCATTTCTTCCTTCTCACACGGTATGCGTCAGAAAGTTGTTGTTATTGGTGCTCTTTTGGTTAATCCACAGATTTGGGTTTTGGATGAGCCTCTGACAGGTTTGGACCCACAGGCATCCTATGATTTGAAAGAAGCCATGCGTCATCATGCCAAGGAGGGAAATAGCGTCCTTTTCTCAACCCATGTCCTGAGTGTAGCTGAGCAACTCTGTGAGCGCATTGGTATTTTGAAGAAAGGAAAACTCATCTTCCAAGGTTCCTTAGCTGAGCTGAAAGCTAAGTACCCTGACAAGGATTTAGAATCCATCTATCTAGAAATGGTTGGACGCAAGGTCGAGGAGGTGTAGTCATGAACTGGAACCACGTTTGGGAGCTTTTTAAAATCAATCTCCTCTATGCGAATCCTCAAGCTGTCACTAGCCTTCAGAAACGTCAGGAGAAAAAGAAAAAAGCTAATTTCTCCATTGTAAATGCCATGCTCAGGCAGCAACTCTTGATTTTAATTCTTTTTACGGTGCTCTATAGCTACCTTTTTATCGGTGTTGATTACAAGGCCAACCCTGGTGTCTTAACCTTGTATCTTTTGACCTTTACGGTTATGGGACTAGTTCAGACTTTCACCGCCCTTTATAGCACCTTTTATGACAGTAAGGATAGCAAGGTCTATCTGCCCTTACCTTTGAAACCATCGGAAGTCTTTTTGGCCAAGACCTTATCAGGTTTTATGACTGGGATGACTTTTATGGTTCCACTTCTTAGCTTGCTCATCTTAGCTTACTGGCAATTTATTGGTCCACTGGGGATACTTGTAGGGCTATTTGCCTTTGTCCTTTGTCTTTTTGTCAATCTCGTTCTGTCAGTCCTTCTCGCCAACAGCATTGGGACTTTGATTGTTCGTAGCTCTCGTCAAAAGCTCTATTCGACTATCCTGATGACCCTATCAACCCTATTACTCATGCTGCCTATTATGTTGGTTAGTTTTATAAATGGTTATATTAAGGGTGCTGGACATGCCGATTTTCCTTTATCCCCTTACTTGCGAGGCTACTATGATCTCGTAACTGCCCCGCTGTCTATAGAGGCCCTCCTAAATCTTTACCTTCCTCTTGCCTTGGTGCTCATCTTAGCCTATTGGTTTTATAAGGTCAGAATGCCTCGCTATTTCCACGAGGCCCTCTATAGTCAAAAAGCTAGTAAGGTAAAGACCAAGACTGTGACTCGTAGCCAGCGACAGGTCCTGGTTCGTCACCATTTATCTACCTTGGGAAATCCAACCCTTATTATTAATACCTATATGGTGCCAATCTTATATATGGTTATGATGGGTGGTGGAGCAGTCTTTTTGAAAGATTTAGGACCGGATTATTTTGGACTCCTGCTTTTAATCGGGATGGCCTTTGGTTTCTTTTCAGCACAACCAACCAGTTTTCTAGGGGTGGCGACTTCCTTGGAGGGGACAAACTTTGATTTTATTCGTAGTTTGCCAATCAATACGGGTGACTACCTTCGTCAGAAGTTTTGGCTATTTTATAGCTTGCAAGTTGGTATTTCCCTCTTGTTAGGAGGACTTGGCTTGCTTTTCCTTGCTCACCTTCATCCCGTTTTAGTCCTTAGTTTCATCCTTGGATTCCTTGTCTCGACCTATCTGCTAGGAGGCTATTTCTTCGAGAGGGACCTTAAACTGTTGGAATTGAATTGGCAGGAAGTCACCCAACTCTTTAATCGAGGTGGTGGACAGTGGCTTTTTGTGGGAATTTTCATTTTTACCCTCATCGTTGCTGCCTTGCTAGGAGGTATTGTCTTCTTTGTCAGCAAGGTTTGGATAGCCTTTGCAGTTAATGCGATAACAGCTGTGGTTCTAACCTTAATTGCCCTAATGGTTTACCTTTTTGGAGACCGTAAGCGTTGGAAACGCATTAGAGCTATGTTTTTTGCTTAGACTAAATTGTTTAAAGAGTTTTTCCAAATAGGAGGGACTCTTTTTATGACAATTCCTTATATGCAAACTTATACATTAATATGTTAAAATACCTGAATTTAGTGTATAATCATAAATATGAAACGAAATTTTGACTCAGTAAAACGCCTGGTTATCAAAATCGGGACTAGCTCTCTGGTTTTGCCATCAGGAAAAATTAATCTTGAAAAAATCGATCAACTGGCTTTTGTGATTTCCAGCCTGCATAATAAGGGGATTGAAGTCGTCTTGGTATCTTCTGGTGCTATGGGCTTCGGTCTTAATGTCCTAGACCTTGACAAGCGGCCGGTAGAAGTCGGTAAGCAGCAGGCCGTCTCAAGTGTTGGACAGGTTGCCATGATGAGCCTCTACTCTCAGGTTTTTGCACATTACCAGACTAAGGTTTCTCAGCTTCTTTTAACTCGAGATGTGGTTGAGTATCCTGAGAGTCTCTCTAATGCCATTAACGCTTTTGACAGCCTTTTTGAACTGGGAGTGGTTCCAGTCGTTAATGAAAATGACGCTGTCAGCGTAGATGAGATGGATCATGCGACTAAGTTTGGTGATAATGACCGCTTGTCAGCTATCGTAGCTAAGATTGTAGGTGCAGACCTTCTGATTATGTTGTCAGATATTGATGGGCTTTTTGATAAGAATCCTAATATCTATGAGGATGCAACCCTTCGTAGCTATGTACCAGAGATTACAGAGGAAATTCTGGCCTCGGCTGGTGGTGCTGGTAGTAAGTTTGGTACGGGTGGTATGATGAGTAAGATTAAGTCTGCCCAGATGGTTTTTGAGAATCATAGCCAAATGGTTTTGATGAACGGTGAAAATCCACGTGACATCCTTCGTGTCCTTGAAGGAGCTAAAATCGGTACACTCTTTAAACAGGAGGACTAAGATGACATATATTGATACACTTGGCCAACAGGCCAAAGTAGCAGGTCGTCAGATTGCTAAATTATCAACAGCAGCCAAAAACGACCTTCTAAATCAGGTAGCTAAAGCTCTAGTAGCTGAAAGTGCCTATATTATCACTGAAAATGCTAAGGATATGGCCAATGCCAAGGAAAATGGTATCTCCGAAATCATGCAAGATCGCTTGCTCCTAACGGAAGATCGTATTGCAGGGATAGCAGAAGGTGTCCGTCAGGTCGCAGACCTCCAAGATCCTATCGGTCAAGTGGTGCGTGGCTATACGAATCTCGATGGCCTTAAAATCGTACAAAAGCGTGTCCCTATGGGAGTTATCGCCATGATTTTTGAAAGCCGTCCCAATGTCTCAATTGATGCTTTTAGCTTAGCCTTCAAGACCAATAATGCCATCATTCTCCGTGGGGGACGTGATGCCATTAATTCGAATAAGGCTCTAGTTACAGTAGCCCGTAAGGCCTTGGAAACTGCAGGAATTCCAGCAGATGCCGTTCAGTTAGTTGAAGATACCTCTCACGAAGTAGCAGAAGAACTCATGGCGGCGACTGAGTACGTAGACTTGCTCATCCCTAGAGGTGGGGCCCGTCTCATCCAAACGGTTAAAGAAAAAGCCAAGGTTCCAGTCATTGAAACAGGTGTCGGTAACTGTCATATTTATGTGGATAAATATGCTAATTTGGATATGGCGACACAGATTGTCATCAATGCCAAAACGCAGCGACCAAGCGTTTGTAACGCTGCAGAATCGCTGGTCGTTCATGCTGATATTGCGGAAGACTTCCTACCTCAATTGGAAAAGGCTATTTCTAAAGTTCATGCTGTTGAATTTCGTGCAGATGAGCGTGCTTTGAAAGTAATGGACAAAGCTGTTTCAGCCTTACCAGAAGACTTTGCGACAGAGTTTTTGGACTACACAATGTCTGTTAAAGTGGTAGATAGCCTTGACGAGGCTATTGGCTGGATTAACACTTACACGACATCGCATTCAGAGGCTATCGTGACTCAAGATATTAGTCGTGCTGAGCAATTCCAAGACGATGTTGACGCTGCAGCTGTCTATGTTAATGTTTCAACCCGCTTCACAGATGGATTCGTCTTTGGACTAGGTGCTGAAATCGGAATTTCAACTCAGAAGATGCATGCCCGAGGTCCAATGGGACTGGAGGCCCTTACCTCAACCAAGTTCTATATTAATGGCCAAGGACAAATTAGAGAATAACCCATCAAGCTCCAGGAAGGAGCTTTTTTAGTTAGTTTGCTAGACGACAGGTCTTCTGATATACTGGTGGTATCAAGAATGAGGAGATTTTGCCATGTTTAAAGCTTATAAAAAGTATTGGATGGGCTATGTCGATTTTACAGGACGTTCAAGCCGCTCAGACTATTGGTTGGCAGTTTTAGCGAATGCGATTGTAACTATCATTTTATTTACCGTGGTTATAGTTGCCATTGTATTTGATAGTCCAGGTAGTCATTATCATATTATTTTTAAATTATTGTATGGGCTTGCAATGGTATATTTCTTTGCTAACTATATTCCATCTATTGCCCTTCAGGTACGTCGCTTGCGTGATGCTGGTTTTCATTGGGCATTGATTTTCTTACGCTATGCGCCTGTTATAGGCGATATCGTTCTGTTGGTTTTGTTTTGTCAACCCACAAAAGTAGAATTTCCTTTCAACCAGTTCAATAATCCACAACAATGATAAGTATTTAGCAGCCTAGTAAGGCTGCTTTTTAGTCAATTTGTCAAATTCTTTTTTTATTGCTATACTATAAGTATCAAAAAATGAGGAGATTTTATTATGATCGAAGCTTATAAGAAGTTTTGGAAGGGCTACGTAGATTTTGAGGGACGTTCAACACGTTCAGATTACTGGTTTGCATATTTGGCAAATATGTTAACAGTTATTGCTTTTTATGTGTTGCTAGCAATCTTTGGAGGCATTGCACGTGCGACAGAATCAAGCTTTTTAGCTGTTATTTCATTTATCATCCTATTTATCTTTTTTGCCTTTGGTATTGCTGCGCTTTTACCTGGTATTGCTGTAACAGTTCGCCGTTTACGTGATGCTGGCTACAATTGGGCATTTATTTTTATTCCTTTAATTCCATTTGTCGGTGGTATTATCTTCATTGTTTTGCTATGCCAACCAACGAAAGTAGAAGTGCCATTTAACAACTTCAATAACCCACAGCAATAATAATGACTTAACAGCCTTGCTAGGCTGTTTTTTAGTTAATTTGTCAAGCGCCTCTTCTCTTGTTATACTGACAGTAACATTAAAAAAAGGGGGGGTATTATGATTGAAGCCTACAAAAAGTTTTGGAAGGGCTATGTTGATTTTACGGGATGTTCAACACCTTCAGATTACTGGTTTGCATATTCGGCACATGTATTGATTTTATTTGCTTGGTATTTGCTCCTAGCAGTGTTTGAAAGAATGGCAGCTGAAACAGGATCAAGTGATTTATTTACTATTGGTGTTATTTTACTACTTATCTTTTTTGCCTATGGTGTTGCTACGGTTTTACCTGGTATTGCTATAACTGTTCGTCGTTTGCGTGATGCTGGCTCCAATTGGCTGTATATTTTTATTCCTTTAATCCCATTTGTCGGTATTTTTATCCTTGTTTTTCTACTATGCCAACCAACAGAAGTAGAAGTGCCATTTAACAATGTCGATAACCCAAAGCAATAATGACAACCAACCAACTCTTTGAGTTGGTTTTTTTATTTTCAGTGGATTTTTAATACATTTAATTTGAATAACACCATAAAATTATAAATAAAGAAAATAATAATAAAATTAGATATAAACCATATATATTTTTCGTTTAAAAAATTGATAAAAATTTAAACAGGATTAAGAATACTTATTTATTGATGTTTTATGATTAATAATTAATTGATTAATTTTTAAAAAATAGTTAAAAAACTCTTGACTTTTTTTCGGGGGGGGGGGGTAAAAATGGATAGCAAAATTGAAAAGGAAGTAAATCATGAAAAAATATTATTCACTAGTTGCTATTACAACATTATCAGTAGCTTTATTGGGAAATGTTACTTCAACAGATGTTTCCAATACGATTAAAGCAGATTCAGTTGAAGTTGGTACTTTAAATTCACTTAAAACTGTTACTTCATCTGGAAATTGGGAGATATCTGGGTTGGGTGAACCATACTATAAAATGTCAGGGACATTACCAGAAGGATTGACTTCTGCAGTAAAACGAGTGTTAACAGATAATCAAACAGGTGAAAAAATCTCAGAAATTCCATTTAACGGTTATGAACAATCGAAAAGTTTTGATATTGAGGTTCAACCGGGAACAAAACATGTTAAAGATAACCCCACACACTCTTATACTTTGACAATTTTTACTGAGGACGGTAGTTTCAGTCAGGATATTTATATCCCTCCATTTAATGGTAACAGTGACGAAAGCAAACAGTCAGAAGGTTCTTCGTCAACTGAGAGTTCATCAAGTTCAGTAACACCTAATCAGATTTCGCCAAGTGAGCCATCATCATCTTCATCTAGTGAAAGTAAAACTGAAATTTCTGGAAGTAAGACTGAAGTAGAAAAAAATTATTCAAACACAGAAACGAATAAATCTTCTAGTAGCTCTTCGTCTTCCAACGATTCTCATGAAAGTATTCCTGAATTGCAAGCGAAGTCAAATGAGAAGGATAATGGAACATTACATAAGGGGCAAGTGTCTTCAAGTTCTACATTGGACTCTTCATCTTCAGCAGTCAAAAAGAATACTGAAAAGAAAAGTCTTCTACCAAATACTGGTGAAAAGGCTACAGGGTTATTCGTTAGTATTGGTGTAATTTTAGTTGTATTTGCGGTTGTCCTTGGATTTAAGAAAAAAACAGATAAGAAAGGAGAATAAAGGTGAACAAAATTATTAAAATCGAAAATGGTATCGTCTCTGTGGGAGATTCAGTTGGAAACTTTGCAGAAATTCCTATAGAAAATTTTGGCTTTGAACCTCAAGTCGGAGATTTTGTAGAATACTATAAAAATGGTGAGACATATATTGTTTCTAAGGTGAATCTAGGACAGCAAGTTACACCGACTACTACACAAAAATCGAAAATGGTTGCAGGTTTATTAGCATTCTTCTTGAGACCTTTTTACTTCTTCTATATTGGGAATAACGGTATTGGTGTCTTACATCTTTTCATTGCTGCATTAAGTCTTTTCCCCCCACTTTTAGTGGTCAATCTCATATGGAATATTGTTCTCGGTATTATGATATTTACTTCGAAGCCAGGTACGAAATACCATCAAGATGCCTTAGGAAATGAATTGCTCGATTAATAGATTTTGAATAATGTGTAGGTAATCAAAAAATTTTTACTTCTTTTAAAGTCCGTTTCTCTACTTTCATAAGTTTTATGTCAATGTTGCACATTTTAATATTTCTGATATAATCTTATCTGAGACTAATCAATACTAAAATATAATTTAAGAAATGTGAATAACTTATGAAACTATTTCGTCACTTAAAAGAAAAACGTTACCTTATTTTGGCATTTACCCTACCAGCTCTTTTATTGGCTTTGGCTATTGTCTTTTTCCGTCCTACTCATCATCATGCCGAGGTAGGAGTGAGGGTCAGCACCAAACAGTCGTCATCAAAAGCTAAGGCTTCCTCTAAATCATCTAGCTCTAGCATGTCATCGTCGGCATCAAGGTCTAGCGAGTCATCCAGCTCTAGCACGGCATCTGTAGCAGCTAGTCAGACACAGGCAGCCACAACGACTACGGTGACACCAGCGCCTTCCTCAGCCCAAGGGACTTACCAAGCACCACAGTATAATTATGCTCCCCCAACAACTTATACCGAATCACAAAATGATGCTTCAACATCTACGATTTATAACGGGGATGTTAACTCTACTGTAGCCGAATAGAAAGATTATTATGAAAAAGAAATTATTGTTATTAGTAACTGGCTTATCTAGCCTAGCCCTATTAGCTGCTTGTTCAAATCAGTCTAATCATTTATCATCTACCAATTCTTCCTCATCAGTAGAGCAGTCCCAATCAGATAGCAGCGAAAGCTCAAGTGAAGAGGAAAAAGTGGATACCTCTGCTTATGATGACATCATTAGTAAGTATCAAACAGCTGTAGCTGACAATCAAACTGACTCTTCAATTAATCCTTTGGTGGTGGGATATGCTCATTCTCAAATGAATCCTGCCTCAACGGTCTATACTTACCGTGATTTGGATGGTAATGGGGTTGACGAGTTGGTGTTTGCTTTTAAGCCTGGTAAAGTCTTTCAAGACTATATGATTACGGATATCTATACTATTTCTAAGGATGATGGTCAGGTCATTCGTCTGACAGAAGGTCAACAACTGGGTATGTTGGGTGAGCGTATGACCTTGGCTTACCTCAAGGATAAGACGTTTAGCTACTATGGTAGTGCCGGTGCCACAGCAGGTGGTGGTTCAGGTTACCACTTTAATAATGACGGTCAGTCTCTTGTCAAAGACGACAGCGATTCAGGTGCTGAAAAAGCAGATCTTTCTGATTGGGATTGGAAGGACTTGGACAGTGCTTCAAGTAATAGTAGTTCTAAAACATCGTCGGAAGGTAAAACAAGCTCAAGCTCACTTAAGGCTGATGAACTGAAAAATGGTAACTACAAGTCAGCTGTAGGGACATGGAAGTCTTCAAATGGAAAGAGCATCACCATTACTTCGGACGGACAGTTAGATTTCTGGGGACATACTTACCCAATAGATAAGGTCACTCAAAATCAATATGTGTCTGGGATATATAGTCTAACTTATGTTGATTCCAATCCAACAGGCAATACCCCAATTCAGCTTTGTCCTAAAGGAGTTAGCGATGGAAGTGATGCGGGAGATAACAGTAAGGACCGAATCTTAGCGACGAATGGGATGCCTTCAGAGGAAAGTTATTATTACAGAGTAGACTAATTTTTGAGAACCAATCTATCAATCATAAAGTCGGGCCTAGGGTCTGGCTTTTTTGCCATTCTAACAACTTTCAAGGCGAGACAATTTCTCTAGTCTTGTGCTATAATAAAAGTTATGACTAATGAATTTCACCATGTAACCGTTCTTTTACACGAAACTGTTGATATGCTTGATATCAAGCCTGATGGCATCTATGTCGATGCGACTTTGGGTGGCGCAGGACATTCGTCTTATCTTTTGTCACAATTGTCTGAAAAAGGACATTTGTACTGTTTCGACCAAGACCAAAAGGCTATTGATAACGCCCAAGTACGTCTGAAAGACTATATTGACAAGGGAATGGTGACTTTCATTAAGGATAATTTCCGTAACCTCAGATCTAACCTTGAAGCTCTGGGAGTGTCTGAAATTGATGGCATTCTCTACGATTTGGGTGTGTCTAGCCCACAGTTGGATGAGCGTGAGCGTGGTTTCTCCTATAAACAGGATGCCAAGCTGGATATGCGTATGAATGAGGAAGCTAGTTTAACGGCCTATGAGGTGGTTAATACTTATCCTTACAACGATTTGGTGCGTATTTTCTTCAAGTATGGTGAAGACAAGTTCTCTAAACAGATTGCACGTAAGATTGAGCAAGCACGTCAGGTCAAACCTATCGAGACGACGACGGAACTGGCGGAAATTATTAAATCTGCTAAGCCTGCCAAGGAACTGAAGAAAAAGGGCCATCCAGCCAAACAAATTTTCCAAGCCATCCGAATCGAAGTTAATGATGAGCTTGGTGCTGCGGATGAGTCTATTCAGGAGGCTTTGGACCTATTAGCTGTGGATGGTCGTATCTCGGTCATTACCTTCCATTCTTTGGAGGATCGTTTAACCAAACAGCTCTTTAAGGAAGCCAGTACGGTAGATGTGCCTAAAGGCTTACCCTTTATTCCCGAAGACCTCCAACCTAAGGTGGCATTAGTAAATCGAAAGCCTATCCTGCCTAGTCAGGAAGAATTAGAAGCAAACAACCGCTCGCATTCTGCTAAGTTGCGTGTGGCTAAAAAAATCAGGAAATAACTATGGAAAATCAGGAACATCAGGTTGTTAATAGAGCCCTTAGAAACCATATTCGTTTTATGACCCGTATGGAAAAGGCCTTCTATTCGGCAATTGTTTTGACAGCTGTTGTGATGAGTATCTCGGTTGTCTTTTTACAGGGACGTAATCAGGCCATCAAGCAACAAATCACAGACCTTAATAGCAAGATCAGTGATAAGAAGACAGAGCTTAACAATGCAAAACAGGCAGTGAATGAGTTGACTAACTCTGATCGTATCAAAGAGATTGCCAATAAAGCAGGCCTGTCTATTAATAACGATAGTATTAAGAGTGTGAAATAGCCAATGAACAGACTAAGAAAACTAAAACATTTATTTCTAAATTATGTCGTAAAGGATAGGCGAAAACCTGCCCAGAATCGACAGCATGTTGGTCAGAACCTTATGGTTCTTAGTATCTTTATCTTTTTCGTCTTCATTATCAACTTTGTGGTAATCATTGGGACAGATAGTAAGTTTGGTGTTGATTTGTCCACACAGGCTGCTAAGTCATATAACACTAAAACCACAGTGGCTGCCAAACGTGGGACGATTTACGACCGAAATGGAAATGTTTTGGCTGAAGATTCAACCAGTTACGCCATTTACGCTATTGTGTCAACCAGCTATGTCTCAGCAACGCAGGAGAAACTCTACGTTCAAGAAAGCCAGTTTGATAAGGTTGCCGATATTTTAAAGGACAAGCTAGGAATTAAGAAAAGCGATGCTCTAGCTCAATTGCGTACTAAAGGTGCCTATCAGGTTTCCTTTGGTCTAAAGGGTAAGGGTATCACCTACTCAGTTAAAGAGGAACTTGAAAAGGCTTTTAAGGATGCAGATATCAAGGGTATGGCTTTTGAAGCGACAACCTCACGTATGTATCCTAATGGAACCTTTGCTTCAGAGTTTCTTGGCCGTGCCGAAGCTGTTGAGAACAAAAAAGACGGTTCTTATTCATTGGTCGGTCAAACCGGTTTAGAGCGTTCGCTGAATAGCCTTTTGACAGGGAAAGACGGCGAAGCCATCTACGAAAAGGACAAGGACGGTAATACTCTTCTTGGAACGGAAACTGTTACCAAGGAAGCTATTGATGGTAAGAACATCTATACGACCTTATCAGCGCCTCTTCAAACCTTCTTGGAAACGCAGATGGATACCTTTATGGAGGAAACCCAAGGGGTTAATGCTTCAGCGACAGTTGTCAATGCAAAAACAGGTGAAATTCTTGCGACGACACAACGTCCTACCTATAACTCTGATACCCTCGAAGGACAAGCCAAGAAAAGTTATGACTGGGTTAACCGACTTTATGAGGCCCAATATGAACCAGGGTCAACCATGAAGGTGATGCTCTTGTCATCGGCTATCAATAACGGAAGTTTCAATCCTAATGCGACCTATAGCAATGCCAATGGTATCAAGGTTGATGATGTTGAAATCAATGACTGGTCTATTAATGAAGGTATCTCGTCAGGTCGAACCATGTCATTTGCCCAAGGCTTCTCTTATTCAAGTAACGTTGGGATGACCATGTTGGAACAAGAGATGGGAGACAAGGTTTGGTCAAACTACCTATCACTCTATAAGTTTGGACTTCCAACCCGTTTTGGGATGGTAGGTGAATCTTCAGGGGTTGTCTCAAGAAACTCTGTGAATATTGCGCAATCATCCTTTGGACAAGGGATTTCAGTGACTCAGGTTCAGATGCTCCGTGCTTTTTCAGCTATCTCTAACAACGGTGTTATGTTGGAACCTCAATTTATCAAACAAGTTGCGGATGTCAACCAGGGCACTGTTCGTACGGCTAAGAAAGAAGTTATTGGTAAGCCAGTTTCCAAGCAGGCTGCTTCTGAGACCCGTAATTATATGATTTCTGTTGGTACAGACCCAGAGTTTGGTACCCTGTACAACAAGTCTGAAGGTTCGCCAATCATTAAGGTTGGTAATTATGATGTTGCGGTTAAGTCAGGAACAGCCCAAGTGGCTGATGAAAAGACAGGAACCTATAAAGTTGGGACCAACGAAACGCTCAACTCAGTTGTAGCTATGGTTCCTTCTGATGATCCACAATATGTCATGTATGTAACGGTTCAGGAACCTAAGACCTGGGATAATAATTTTTATGCGACGGTGGTTAACCCTGTCCTAGAAGAAGCCATGTCCATGGGTGATACGCTTGATAGCTCTGTTTCTGAAGGTAGTGGAAAGACCGATGAAACGAGCTATCAAACGGGTGACATTATTGGAAAACGCCCAGGTGAGACGGCCAATATCCTTCGCCAAAACTTGACTCATCCCATTATTCTGGGTGTTGGTGATAAGATTGAAAAGGTTTCTGTAGGTGCGAAAGAAAATATTAAAGCTAATCAGCAAATCCTAATCATGACCAACGATTTCACCGAACTTCCAGACATGTATGGATGGACCAAGGATAATGTTGAAACTTTTGCTAAATGGAAAGGTATTAAGATTACATACAAGGGTGGCAAGTCAGGAACTGTTACCAAACAAAGCGTTGCGGCAGGAAAAGCCCTGTCTAAAACTAAGAAGATTACCATTACTTTAGGAGATTAAGATGACTATGAGTCTGATAGCGGGCGTGATTGCCTTTGTGTTAACGGTACTAGCCATGCCTCACTTTATTACTTATTACAAGATCAAAAAAATTGGTGGCCAACAGATGCACGAAGATGTGAAACAGCACTTGGCCAAGGCTGGAACACCAACCATGGGAGGAACTGTCTTCCTTGTAGTTGCGATTTTGGTTAGTTTGATTTTTAATTTCCATGTCTTTAGTAAGGGACACCAAGCCTATGGTGCCCCAGTAGGGATACTCTTTGTACTCTTGATTTATGGTATCATTGGATTTCTGGATGACTTCCTTAAGATTTTCCATCAAATCAATGAGGGGCTTAAACCTTGGCAAAAGATGGCCTTGCAAATTATTGCTGGTTTGCTTTTCTACTTTATTCATGTCCTTCCAAGTGGTACAGATAGCCTAGCTATTGGTGGTTTGACCATTCATTTAGGTGTTTTCTATATCATCTTTGTCCTCTTCTGGATTGTTGGTTTTTCAAATGCGGTCAACTTGACAGATGGTATTGATGGTTTGGCTTCTATCTCTGTGGTAATCAGCTTGATTGCCTATGGGATTATCGCTTTTGTTAAGGGTGAGTTCGCTATTTTAACAATCATCATCACTATGATTGGGGCCCTTCTTGGTTTCTTTGTCTTTAACCACAAGCCAGCCAAGGTCTTCATGGGAGATGTCGGTTCCTTGTCACTTGGTGCCATGCTTGCCGTTATCTCTATCGCCCTACGTGTAGAGTGGACATTGCTTTTGATTGGTTTGGTTTATGTCTTTGAGACAGCTTCTGTCATGTTGCAGGTCAGCTATTTCAAATACACTAAGCGTAAGTATGGTGAAGGTCGTCGTATTTTCCGTATGACACCATTCCACCATCATCTCGAATTGGGTGGTCTCTCAGGTAATGGAGAGAAATGGTCAGAATGGAAGGTTGATGCTTTCCTTTGGACTATTGGAGCTCTTGCAAGTGCCCTTACCCTTTGGATGGTTCTCGGGAACGTGATGAAATAAACGAAAAAGAGCAGAAATGCTCTTTTTCTGTTATAATGATAAGGATAGACTAGATAGAAAAGAAGTAAGTAAAGATGTCATTTAAAGATTTTAATTTTAAAACATTTATTCAGGAGGCCCTTGACGAGATTAAGTTTAAGGAGCCAACGCCTGTTCAGCAGAAATTGATTCCCGTAGTCCGTTCAGGTCGTGATTTGGTGGGTGAATCAAAGACGGGGTCAGGGAAGACTCATACCTTCCTCTTGCCAATTTTTGAAAAGCTCAGCCCAGAGAGTGGGGATGTGCAAGTAGTGATTACTGCGCCGTCACGTGAATTGGCAACACAAATTTACCAGGCGACAAAACAGATTGCCAAACACTCTGCGACAGAAATTCGTGTTGTTAATTACGTGGGTGGTACGGACAAGCAACGTCAGATTGAGAAACTTAAGGTAGCCCAACCTCATATCGTTATTGGGACACCTGGGCGTATCTATGACCTCATTAAGTCTGGTGACTTGGCAATTCATAAGGCCCATACCTTTGTTGTTGACGAAGCTGACATGACTATGGACATGGGGTTCTTGGATACTGTAGATAAGATTGCGGCAAGCCTACCTAAGGAAGTTCAAATCTTGGTCTTTTCTGCGACGATTCCCCAAAAATTACAACCGTTCTTGAAGAAATACTTGACTAATCCTGTCATGGAACAAATCAAGACTTCAACGGTGATTGCGGATACCATTGATAATTGGTTGGTATCTACTAAGGGACGTAATAAGAATGAACAGATTCTTGAGATGCTTAAGGGTATGCAGCCATATCTGGCAATGATTTTCGTCAATACCAAGGAACGTGCGGATGACTTACACAGTTATTTGGTGTCAAATGGTCTTAAGGTTGCCAAAATTCATGGAGGTATTCCACCACGTGAACGTAAGCGTATCATGAATCAAGTCAAGAAGCTTGATTTTGAGTATATTGTAGCAACTGACCTTGCAGCGCGTGGGATTGATATTGAAGGGGTTAGCCATGTTATCAATGACGCCATCCCTCAAGATTTGTCCTTCTTTGTTCACCGTGTGGGACGTACAGGACGTAATGGTTTGTCAGGAACAGCCATCACCCTCTATCAACCAAGTGACGATTCCGATATTCGTGAGCTTGAAAAGATGGGTATCACCTTTAATCCTAAGGTTTATAAGGATGGTGAGTTTCAAGATACCTATGACCGTGACCGTCGTGCCAACCGTGAAAAAGCCTATCAAAAACTTGATACAGAAATGATTGGTCTGGTTAAGAAGAAAAAGAAAAAAATCAAGCCTGGCTACAAGAAGAAAATTCAGTGGAAGGTTGACGAGAAACGCAAACGTGAACGCCGTGCGGCCAACCGTGCTAAGGACCGTGCTGAGCGTAAAGCTAAGAAGCAAAGTTTCTAAGTTTGGCTTTTAGGTAACAGTAAATTTTGATTGCAAAAAATTCAAGAGGTTGAAACTATAAGGTTTCAGCTTTTTTGATTATTATCTAACTTTTGAGAAAGTCTCCGTATATGCTCGCAATATAATTAAGGATAACTTATGGGCTGAAAATGTGAAGGATAAAAAGTTTTCTACTATTTACTACAAAAAATCCAACAAAATGATACAAAAGAAAGTTTATTTTGATAATTTAAGCTAAACTGAATCTGATATTGAATAGTGGATTTTCTTTGAGTTTTTTTATTAGATTAGGGATAATTTCTGTCGAAACATTATCATACCACCATTTATTGATGAGGGGATCAATGTTTTCTTGCCTAAATGTTGAGGGTATGCCATTTCCGTCTGATTCAATTAGTATACCACAGACATTAACTTCAAATGATTTAATTAAATTATCCCCTAACATCAACCAAAGAATATCAAACATTTCTTCAAAATCAATGACAGTCAATTCATTGATGGTACTGGTTCTAAAACTTCTAGCGAGGTTATAACTTTTTTCACCAACAGTAATGTCAATGTCGTCTTTTTTGTGAAAAGTATCCATTTCAGTTTCATCAGAAGCCAAAACATTTTTCTTTGAATATTGAAATTTGCGAATGTCTTGGAAAGTCCAAGACATTTAGATTGTATTGAATTAAGTCATCATCCGACAAAGAATTCATTCTTTTATCTACAGTTTCCAAATCTCTAAATAAAATAGAGCTGAAGCAGTGGTAAAACATATTTTCAACAAACTTGGCAATATCTCCAAAAATAATTTCTTTATAGTCTAAGTCGGTTTGAGTATTCAAATAAAGCAATATTGAAGCGGTAACTTGTCGCTTTCCCTTTTCAACTTGGCTAACTTGACCTGCATTACCTAAGTCACTTTGCTTTAAATTATACTTTTTCTTAAACATTTGATACGAGTAGGTATTTCTTGTGAGTAATTTTCATCAAAAATTTCATAGATAAGCCTCCTATAATCATGGAAAAGTAGTAAAAATAGTTGTTATCCTAGTTGATTAAAAAAATCTCTGATTTCCTCATCTTTTATAAAATAATATATAATTTTCCCCTCTCTTCTAGTGTCCAAGATGTTTTGATTGGCTAGTTTACGAAGATGGTGGGAGGCAGATGCCATACTGAGATTTAATAAACAGGCTATATCGCAGACACAGAGTTCTTCGACGGCAAGGAGATAAAAGATGATATTTATCTGTTTATTATCGGTAAATTTTGATAAAATGCGAAGTGATTTTTGGACTTTTTCCTTTTCAAGGTAGTTCGTTGCGGTTGTAACATTTTGTTGATTTATAACATCCACTTGACAGATACTATCTTTTTTCATAATTTTTTCTCCTAGCCTAACATAGTCCATAGCATGTCAAAGCTGTTGTTTTCAATCAGGATATACATCCCCAATCCTAAATAGACAACGGCAATAAACCATCTGCTATATTTTTCCAAAGTTTCTCCAACAGAAGGGACTTGTGCTAATTTTTGGGCAGAAAAAACCAAGAGATAAATCATGACTAGAAAGGTAAGTAAAGTCACTATCAAATTCGCTAAATTTAAGGTAATAAAATATGGGACAAAAACACCAATATTGTCAGCACCACAACTTGCAAAAGTAATCATAGCGACTAGAAAAATCAGGTTTTTATTGTCTTTGCGCAAACCATCTTTTGCAATAGCTTCTCCATCAGAATCTCCTAAAAACAAAACTTTGAGGCCTAGGAAAATTGGAATCAAACCGAGTAAACCTAAAATCTCTTTACTAGGAATATAATTTAAGACAAATGCAAAAAGCAAACTTAGGAATATTAGACTAACAGAGCCTAGAAATTGTCCTAAATAGATGTTAATAATGTCTTTTCTGCTTTTTCTTTTGGCAAAAAATAACATTAGGATAATAAGTAAGTCTACGGCTGTCCCAGAATACAGGATTATTGAAGTAACAATATTTTGAATCATAAAACACCTCATTCAAATATATTTTTGAATGTATTCTAACATTAAACTTTGTAGATGTCAACTTCAACTCCACCAAAATATAGATAAGAAGTTAGTGTACCAAATATTAAAAAGCCCTGCCATCGAAATGATAGCAAGGCTTAACTTCAATATCCAAATGATATATTTATCTAAAAAAGGTAGAGTAAAAGGTAGAGTTTTTATTGATTTGTAGTGCGATATAATGAGTTTCAAAAAATCAAAAATCGCTTAAAATTAATATTTTGATGTCTATTGGTGTGTACTGAAACCCTTACTTAACCTCAGTGAGCGTAATGCATGGTTTAGTAATATTCATGAATGACAGAAACGTTGATTTTATGGGCTTTTTAACTTTTCAATTGTTGATGAAATTGGGTTATTTTGACCTTTCTTTAGTTTTAATCAGATAAAAATCAGATAAAATCCTACTCTTTAACTAAGTGAAGTGAAAACCAGCTCTGCTTCATATAACAAAAAATAAGTGAAGCCAAAACGGGTTTCACTTCACTAAAAAATGAATAAGTGAAGTAAAAGTGGCTTTCGCTTCACTAAAGAAGAAATAAGTGAAGCAGGAATGAGTATTGCTTCAATAAGAGATAGCTTATTGAACGATTGAAAGAAGTTGAGGACAATAGTAGGTTCTATTCCTTTGAGCGTTATCAGTTAAAAGATAGCCTTCCTCAATCAACTTGTTTAGTAAGGTATAAGTGGTTCGTTCAGAAATTTTTAGGTGTTCACTAACTTGTTTCGCCTTAAAAATTGGAGCTGAGAATATAAAGTCAAGAAGCTGGATACCTGATACAGAATGAAGTTTGGGGATGATTTGTTCCTTCATGATATTATATAGGCTCAGTATATCTTGAGCTTTTTTTGTACTCTCTTCTGCAGACAATATCACTCCTTCTAGATAGTATTTAAACCAGTCTTTCCAGTTGTTATTTTTTGAAATATTTGACAGGTGAGATATGTAAAGAGACCTATCTTTTTCAAAGTATGAACTCATATAAAAGGTTGGATAAGAAAGGAGTTCTTGATAGTATAGGAACAGTGGTATGAGCAATCGTCCAATTCGTCCATTACCGTCTTCAAAAGGGTGAATCATTTCAAATTGAGCATGAATAATTGCCGACTGGACCAATAGGTCTAAATCATCATAATGGATATATTGCTCTAAGTTAGACATATATTCTGGTGTTTGTTCCGCAGGGACAGGAGTGTATGATATCGAAGCTATGCTACCGATATAGTTTTGGTTTCTCTTAAAATTACCAGGATTTTTACTGCTACCTCTAACATTATCCAGAAGAATTTTGTGCATTTCTTTAATAATTCTATTAGATAAAGGCAAGCCTTTAGAATCATTATTATTGATGATAGAGATGTTTTCTAAAGCGTAAAAGAGTGCTTTTCGATAGTTAATAATCTCATGCAATTCGTCACGCTCAATATCAACTTTATTACCCGCTTCATAATTAAGTAAGTCTTCCAAAGTAGCATGAGTTCCTTCAAGTTTTGAGGAGAGAACGGCTTCTTGGCTAAGCAAGGGAGAAATCAGCAGCATAGGATTAATGATGGATTCTAAAAATCCTTCATAAGTACCAATAGCAATATTGGCTTTAGTGACTAACTTAATAATTTGAGGGTCAGTGTATATTGAAGTATAGTCAAAAGGGAGTTTTTTTGGTAAATGTGGTTTGGGTATATTTTTAAATCTATCCATTTTCTTCTTCCTATCTAAAGTTATTTCTCCGCCCAGTCAGTCCAATCATCAAAGGTTGTATTATGGTAAAGTTCTATCAGTCGAGGTCTGATAGATTGGATAATATCGACTAATTCATGACCTTCATAAAATTGCGAAAAAGGCATACCAACTGTTGCTTGGGATATATCTGAAAGTAGCTGTCTTGTTGTTTGGCTATCCGCAAGTGTATTTATCAGAAAACCAAGTAAGTAATTGGAATCATAGCTAACTTCTACGCCTACTTGAGGTGAATCTTTAAGTAGGCGTTCATAGCCTTTTTTAACTTCTTGTTTGATTTTATCTTTGGTAAGATTTTCTAGATTTCCGATAAAATCATATGAAGTATAGATTTGATTGGCAAAGTAATCAGAAAGTTCTTTGACTTTAGTATCATCAAGTCCCCTTTGCTGACTTAGATAGTTCTGAGCTTCCTGTCTAATTGAATTTTTTAGCGTGTCATAGAGCATTTCAAAGAAGATGTCGTCTAAGTAGCCTTCACTTGGGTAACCAAAATCATTTTCCCAGTCAGGATTTTCAAATGTTCCAATGCTTACCCCTCCGCTAATTGTGACGGATTGTATTGGATTTGTTTTAATCCTAAAAAGCTCATCTTTTATCTTTAATGGGGTTTCAGGATATTCGTCTAAAAATTTACCATAACCGAGTTTTCTAAGATAAAGTTCAATGTATTCTTCTAGTTCTCCATAGTAAAACCAACCTACAGGTTTCCCATAGATTTTTGATACTTTCTCTAAAACTTCAAGAGGAGCTAAGTTATCTCCTCTAACATATGCATTAATGGTTGATTTTTTGAGTCCTAGACGATTTCCAAAATCTGTAAAGGATAAATTCAATTCATCCTTGACTTGTCTAAGTCTTCGCCCCACAGACTTTTTATCAGGTTTAAGTATTTCAAACATAAGTTACCTCTTAGACCATTATAACACAGGAGTTTATAAAATCGTACATTTTTTGGAGATAACACTTGACGCCGTGTATGATATCGTATATAATTATTGGTGAGCATTAGGATTGCTCAAAAAATTTTACACCATTCGTACATAAAAACGTATATGTTCGATAGAAAGGAGCTAACCTAACAATCAAAAAAGAAAGGAAGGTACAAAAAATCCTTGAACAACCTAGTACATCGTTCAAGGACAGTAAATCTAATTATTGTAATTATACCATCTATTTCGGATAAATGCTAGTTATCCAAAATCAGAAAAGGGGGTAATTATGAATTTAACAGGTATGGGACTACAAATAATAGAGTGGGTAGTCTACTTACAAGAGACAAAAGAGATAGTCTTAATCAAACCAGAGTATTGTAATGATTTGGATGCCAGATAACTCTATCACCTTATCAAGGGTACGGGATCTGAGCGATTAATTGAATCTAGAGCTTTGCAGATTGCGACTGACTTTCTCAATCAGAAAACACAGGTAAGCTAATGAATGAATACGATTATCAAGAAGTTGTGGACAGGGTTGACGGTCTTAACTCAGTTTCAACACTGAAAAAGTGGCGATTAAAAATTGAAAGCCTGACCGATACTCAATTTAAAGAAAGTAGGGTGAGAACGGGTCGAAACTCATATTCTAAAGTTTATCTTTTTACAGAAGATGACCTAAACCATTTTCAAGCGATTGCTGATAAGAAGTCTTCGTTGGGGCTAGAAAGTGCAATTCTAAGCGCTTATGAGTTTTCTAAAGAAAATGATTCTCAAAAGCCTATTAGAGAACTTGTTGATGAGCTAGAGGTCTCCTTTAAGGAAATCCAAGAAGATTATCGAAGGAACCTAGCAAAGTTGAAACAGGAGTTAGAAGTGCTTCTGGCTAGAATCCAGACCTTGGAGAAAGAGACGGAAGAGAAATCATCTAAGAGACTTGGATTCTTTCATCGATGAAGACGGTTCGCCACCCCACCGCTGGGCGAGTGGTCAACACGGTAGCCCAGAGCAGGTGGGGAAGGTGGCAAACGGCTGAACTCGATTTGACATTTGCACCCCAGCCCCTATTAGGGGGTGCACACATACATGAAATGTGGTCAAATCCCTTGATACGCAAGGAATTTAGTGATTTGAAGCAAAATTCACGAAAGAACCTTTATAAAGCCCATGATATCAATGGTTTACGACAGATTTCATGTAGGCGTAGTTTTTATGAACAGGAGAAAAATACATGACAAAATTTAACTTAACAGACGAAACTGTAAAAGTAGGCGATTTGAAATTGGATAAATCACAATTTGACATTCCAAAGAAAGTGACTATCCTTTCTTCACGGGTTGCTCCAGTCTATAAAAATATCAATGGCGAAAGCATTGCGACAGATGAAGTGGCTAAAATTACTTGTTCTGTACAAGATACAGACAAAATTCAGGCCTTGAAAGACTTGGGTTATTCCCCTGATGACCTTAAGAGCATTCGTTTGGAGATTGTAGATAATCTTGACAAGTTAGTTAAATCCGTTGAGAAGGATGAGCTGAATTCTCTCGTAGTAGAACTTGTAAATCCAGAAGTCCACCTTGGTTGGCGAGCTAACAGTAATGGTGGTGGAAATTGGGGTGGCTTAAAGCTAGTGGCAACCGATATTAAATTTATTGGAGCCTAAACATGGATAACTCAGTGATGTTAGACTATTTAGCTGTAACGATTAAAGGCTTAGCCCCAGATGATGTCATTGAGAAAATCCTCATTCTTCCTAAAGACAAGTTTGTCCTCAATGAATGGGGTATAAACAAGTACCAACGGCATTATGCCTTCTCAGAGATAAAGGTTTATTTCAATAAGGATTGGGAATCGAAAATGGGGGTCTTTATCGAACTGAGAGGGCAGGGGTGCCGTCAATATGAAGAATACATGGAAAGCAATGTCAATAATTGGGTAACATTAATGAAGCGTATTTCTGAATATCATAGTAACGTCACAAGGCTAGATATCGCCAATGATATCTTTGACGACAGCCTATCCGTCCCACTTATTTACAGTTACTGTAAAAGGCAACTCTGCATATCAACTGCTAAAACCTTTGATTACCATGAAAAGAGTATTCTTGAAAATGGTGAAAAGGTTGGTAAGATGGTAACGCTTGGTGTTAGAGGTACTCAGCAATGGTGTATCTATAACAAGCTGTTAGAGAAAAAACTAGACAAAGATTTACCAGAAACGCCATCATCATGGACAAGAGCAGAGCTTAGATGTTGGCAAGAAAAGGCAAATTTATTAGCTAAACAGATAAAAGATGGGCGACCGCTCAAAGAGATTTACTTTGAGGCAATTAACGGACATTATCGTTTTGTCAGTCCGAGAGACAAGGATTCTAACCGTTGGCGAAGAAAAAATGTAAAGTGGTGGAATGACTACCTAGAGACAAAAGAAAAGACTGTCTTGAGTGTTAAGCGAACGAAGCCAACTCTAAAACAGTCTGAGCTATGGACAGAAAAACAAGTCTCACGAACACTCGGGAAACTCTATGTGGCAAAAGCAGAATCACATGGACAAGAAAAGGCAGATAATTATATTCAGCACCTACTTGAGCTTGGTATATCTAAGCTAACGAAAGTAGACGAAACAGACATTCAGCAGTACAAACAAGAGCAATTAAGCTCAGCCTATTGGGGCATAAGAAAAGACGACTTGTAAAACGCTACAATCCGCCTTTCTAAAAATAACTATCTTGACTATAACTAGAATAGAAGGAGAATTCAATGGCAATATTAAAAACAGAACATGATTTTGACTTGACCCGTAACTGGTACCGAAAATCCGTCTTTTTAGATGAACTCTGGCATGGCATGACAGTTGCAACACTTAATAGCTATATTCGTCAGATGAAAGACAGTCCATACGCCTTCGGCATCAAAGGAACGCATGGCAACGTCTTTATCCACTCAGAAGTCTTTGTAGTATGGTTTGACTACAAAATTACTAACCAGTATGTTGCAAAGATAGTGTAGGGGGTACCTATGAGAGATAATGGTTCAAGAGTACTCATCATCAGTTCTTGGCGACCAGACCCTAATAAGGCGGGTAACGTCTTGGTGAAATTCGCTATGCGATTTACCCACCCTATTACTAAAAAATCTCACAAGAAATACCTTTCTACAGGTGCTAGTAAAGGGTGGTTTACTACTAAGGCAAGACCAAGTAAGAAAACATCATCTGGGAAAGAGCGTCTCTTGGTCAGTGATATAAAAAACTCGCAACTGATTACACAGGTCACGCAAGAACTAAATAAATTAGTTGATGACTATATTGCTGAGGTAACAGGCGTAACACCCAAGAAAGCAAAGAGGATTTTAACCCTAGAAGAAATCGCCAAGCCCTTTGATGAAGATGGAAATCTTTATGGTAAAGCCTTTAGAGCATGGCATGAGAGGGTCAAGCCAGCCAATAATACCCTTAAAACAAGAGTTACTATCTACAACCGTTATATTGAGCCTAACTTTGATACAAGAATATCTATCACAAAATTTGCCTCTATGACAGATGAAATTCAAAATCTTATCAATGTTTCTTCTATGCACATGGCAAGAAACCTGCATATCTACCTTAAGATGATTTTTGACTGGTCAGTGGAAAATGGACAAATTACTCTTACACAAGACCCGATTACTAATAACAAGGTTAAAAGGCGAGTTCTGACAAAGAGTGAGGAGCAGAATAAGAAACGTGAAGACATTGCGGAAAAATACTTAGAAGCAAGCGAAGTTAACTATGTTCTCCGCCTGATAGAAAGCTGGACAGATAGGTCTGATAATCAACTTATTGCAGACGTGTTGAGAATGATTTTCCTAACAGGCATGAGACCAAGTGAGGTTTTGGGTTTGAATGAAGATATGCTTGATTTTGAGGGAAAGTGGATAAAGGTTCATTGGCAGAGGGCAAGTAAAAATAAATCAGATGAGGTTATGGAAGCTCTTAATCTTGATGAAAAGGAACGTTACCGAGCAGACCTTAAGACTAAGGAAAGTGTCCGTACGATTCCAATGAGTTCTGAGGTAGAGAAAATCTTGCGACACTACATTGACAGAAATAAGTTTCAAGCTCAATTCAATCCGACTTACCAAGACTTGGGCTATCTCTTTACTAGAACCTATATCAGGGCAGGTAATAGGCAAGGTTCTCCGCTTTATCACAACGAGCTATCACAATTCCTGAGAGGTGGTTCTAGTCAGTCAGTAAAGTATAATAAGAAGGCAGGTAAGTCCTATAAGGATATTGATAATTTCCTAGACTTTGGGAGACCGATTCATGTCATTCCTCATATGTTTCGCCATAGCTTTATTTCCATTATGGCAAGTGAAGGCATTGATCTCCCAACCATTCGAGAATTTGTCGGACACTCGGAGGATTCTAAGGAGATTGAACGTGTCTATCTCCACGTGATTAAGAAACAAAAAGACACCATGAGAGGAGCGGTTGAAAAGCTAGAGAAGTTGATTGAGTAACAAAAGTTAAACTTTAATCAGATAAAAACTAGATGAAATAGAATTTTGAACATTAGAAAAAAGCCTAGAAACATGCGTTTCATAGGCTTCTTTCTTAAAATGTTTGTTTCTTAATATGGCTTACTTTAGTGATGAAAGTCAAAAGAAAGAGTAGTGTAGATAGGATGATAGCTGGAAGGAAAAGACCTGTCCAATTAGTCATTCCCATTTTCAACAATCTGAGTGAATGGTTCATCAGACCAATCATTGCAAGGTTAATCACTAGGGAAATAAAGAACGCTAGTCCCGTTATAATAAGACTTTCCCAAAGTTTTGTATGCAACAGTTGAGCAGGGGAAACTCCTAATGTGGCTAACTGTTCCTGCTCTTTGGCCTCCTGGCGGACAGACAATAATGTCATGGAGACTACGTTTGCTAATATTAATAGTACAGGAGCTAGGAAAAAGGCAATAAAGGAAACTAATAATTCTAATTCACCGTCTTCTTGAAAGAAAGAAAAGATATTTTGCGAGAGTAGTTGAAAACTCCCAACCAATGTAATTCCAGCAACAACCGAAGCATTAATGGCTTTAAGATAAGATTTTTGACTTAGAATTTGCCATTTTGCAAGGATTGGGGCATACCTGTGGCTAAGTAGTACGGGTGATAAAAGTTTGATAATACCAATTTGAAGATAGGGAGATAGAGCATAGATAGCAAAAACATTGACTAGCATGAGATAAAGCAAGGAACCAGTACCCAATAGTGGTTCTGAATGATAAAACATAAATAAAAGGGAAGCATATAGGGCAACTAAAATAGCCCATGGGACTGCTTTCTTAACAATTATCCAAAATTTAAAAGTTTTTCGTTCGACTTTCTGTTTAAGGAGTTTACTGGTATAGAAGTACCCACTAACAAAAGCGAGACTAGAAATTAAAGCTACGGTAGCAAGCAGTGCCAACGGTTGAGAACCAAAGTTTAAATCTGGCATCATACCTTTGCCAAAATACTTCTGTAAATAATAATAGTAGTAACGGCTTATCGGTGTTGCAATGAGAGCACCAGGTATACTGGAAATAAATGCCATTAAACTAATTTGTCCAGCAACTAAAATTGACAACTGCCAGCGGTTAGCACCTAAAATTTCCCAAAGTTGATAATCCGATTTGAAATAATTTAAAAGACTAGCAATGAGACTGGAAATAATAAGAAAAAGAGTTAGCCCGCCAAAGAAAATGGGCATAAGGAATACTGGGCTTGGGTCTGTTTGAACACTGAGTAGTACGTCCTTGTTTGCTATAATATTAAAGTCGCCTGAAAGGGATATCCCTGAAATGAGACTTGCCATAAAAAAGACAGGTACAGTTGCGGTCCATTCTTTCCAACTATATCTCCATTGGTAATAAATGAGTTTTAACATGATTTATCTCTCCCTTACATCAGTCTCTATACCTAAAGCCTTAGTTAATTCTTCAGACTTAGGTTTTATAATTTCTTGGGAAATCAAACCATCCTTAAGGATGAGTGCTCGGTCAGTTTTTGAAGCTAGCTCAATATCGTGAGTAACCATGAGGATACATTTCCCCTGATTAGCTAGTGTTCTTAAAATATCAAAAACAATTTGACGAGAGGTACTATCAAGCGCACCAGTAGGCTCATCTGCAAAAATAATCTGACTATCTGCTAAAATAGCTCGTGCAATAGCTATTTTTTGTTGTTCACCACCAGATAAGGTTGAAGGGAAGGCTTTGCTATCTGCCTTGAATTGCAATTTTTCCAGTAATTCAAGTATCTCTTGGTTGTTGACCTTTTTGCCTGATAATCTTAAAGGTAAGGCGATATTTTCAATAATAGGTAGTGCAGGTACCAAATTATAGGATTGGAAGATAAACGCTAAGGACTCACGTCTTAGTTTAGCAAGTTTATTAGGACTAGTTTGATAGGGATCTAAACCTTGAATCTCAACCTTTCCTTGACTTGGTTGCAATAGACCTGACATACATTTTAATAGTGTTGATTTTCCAGAACCACTGACACCTAATATAGATATAAATTCACCATAGTTAGCTGATAAACTGAGACCGTTTAAAATCTGAACAGTCTTACCCTTGCTTAATTCAAACGACTTAGCAAGGTTTGTTACTTCGATTGCCTGTGTTTTCATAGTCATTCTCCTATAAGTTGACTTTTTTCTATTGTATCATTTTTAATAAGCTGTTGTAAGTGAATAAATAATAGTTTGGTAAATAAAAGTTAGAAATAATTCAATCAGATAAAAATCAGACAAAACCGCAATTTAAGCACGAAAAAAGCCTAGAAACATGAGTTTCATAGGCTTTTCTTATCTTAATTATTTTACCTCAGTAAAAATAAAATAATTTGTAATTCCAAAGATGAATCCACCCCCAACAAAAAAGTAGTGACATTGATGTCACTATTTTTTTGTTGGCTTCTGACTTATAATCAAGTCAAAGCTTGAAATAAAGAGCTATGATTTGATTTTTTTGAGGAGGTTGTTTTAATGACAATACAAACTATTGATAAGATTGACATGCTTGATTCCAAAGATCTTTCTACCATTGTGGGTGCAGCATGTAGTTTTTGGGGAGCTACAGCTGCCGTAGGTGTCGGGGCTGTTGGGGGAGCCGTTAAAGGTGGTATTCAAACAGGTACTTGGCAAGGTGCAGCCTTAAAGGGTATTGGTTATGGTATTAAAGGTGGGATTACTTATGGCCTTACTTGTGGTTTTTAGACGACTAGTGAGTCAATTTTTTGGCCAAATAGTACTTGCGCTCCTGATTTATGGGCTTATATTCCTTGCTTGGCAACACTTTAGAGGAGGTGTTTTCTCAATTGTGTGCATCTATGTCAGTATATCCCTGGCAGATGACGTTTATCATCTCGCAGAAGAATATTTAAAAAAGAAAGTTAACTAGGAATACCTTCCTGTTTGAAAAATAGTTAAAGGCTTGGCAGATTGAATGTCAAGTTTTTTTATGGTAAAAGTGCTAAAATAGAAGTCATGAAAGACACGATTCGAATTCTCCATATTAACGATTTACATTCTCATTTCGAACAGTATCCACAACTCAAGCGAGCTGTGGATGATTTGAGTCAGACGGATAGAGAGCTGATTAAGGTAGATCTTGGGGACAATGTGGATAAGTCCCACCCCTTATCCGATGCGACAGCTGGGCGTTTTAATGTCGCCCTGATGAATGAGTTGGGAATAGATTATGCGACTATTGGAAATAATGAAGGGATTGGACTGGCTAAGGCTGAGCTAGACTGTCTTTATGAGCAGGCTAATTTTCAGCCTATCATAGGAAATCTCAAGGACAAGGGCCGACAGCCTGACTGGGCTAAGCCTTATTTGATTTATCAAACTAAAGCGGGAACAAAGATTGCTTTTCTAGCTTATACGTTTCCATATTATGTCACCTATGCTCCAAATGGTTGGGAGGTTTTGAATCCGCTTACGCAGTTAGAGGAGGATTTGGCTCGTCCTGAGGTTCAGGATGCAGACCTAGTCGTGCTGCTTAGTCATTTAGGAATACGCTATGATGAGCAGATTGCAGAGACTTACCCTCAGGTGAATCTTATTATCGGGAGCCATACCCACCACCTGTTTGAAGAGGGTAAATTGATTAATGAGACTTATTTGGCGGCTGCAGATAGGTATGGTTATTATATCGGCTGCATTGACTTGACTGTGGAAGACGGGCAATTAAGGGAGTGTCAGATTGTAGCTATTCCTACCAAAACCTATCTTTTAGATTTGGACAAGGAAGACCAAGTCTTTATTCAGGCCATGCGAGAGGAAGGCTATCGTCGATTAGCTCAGGAAAAGGTGGCCGATTTAGGTCGAAAATTGAGTTTTGATGAGACTTGTCAGGTGGTGCTAGAAGCTGTTTGTCAAGAGACAGATAGTCAGTTAACGGTTTTAAATACTGGACTCATCATGAAAACACTAGGTCCTCAAGTGACCATGGCAGACCTACAAGAAGCCCTGCCCCATCAAATGCGAATGGCCCGTCTGGTAGTGACCGGCCAAGAGCTCAAAGAAATTTGTCAAGAAGTTTTCACCAAGGCAGAACTCCTCAGAAATCAAACCATTAAAGGCATGGGCTTCCGTGGAAAAACATTTGGTCAGGTAATCACAGGGAATTTTGCTTACAAAAACGGTAATTTATTGTATAATGGTAGGGTTGTAGATTCTCATGAAAAGTTTAGTTTGGTCCTTGTGGATCAGTACTACTATGCTGCTTATTTCCCTACCATCAAGGAAAAGGATGCGACTCTTCTTTTTCCAGACCTGTTAAGGGAACTTGTGGCCAAATATTTGAGAAAAAATGGTGCCAATTGGGATAAGAGCATTATCACAGCATCAAGATAGAAAATAAGAGTCAGCAGAAAGGATGGCACATGCGTAAAGAAATCTTGCCAGAAATGTTTAATTATAATAAATATCCAGGGCCAGACTTTGTGTATGTGGCCGACCTTCTGAAATCAGATGCCTGTCAGTTTACGGTTCTTGAAAATCATAAGGATGCCTTAGACGCGACCCGTTTTGGGCAACGTTTTTCTGAAATCATGCTCAAGTATGATTATATTGTTGGAGATTGGTCAAATGATCAGCTTCGCCTTAAGGGATTTTACGAGGACGAACGCCCAAATACTCGAAAGACGGAGCGTATTAGCCGTTTGTCAGAGTATTTGCGTGAGTACTGTGCCTTTGGTTGTGCCTATTTTATTTTGAAAAATGAAGAACCACAGCTAATTGTCTTTGAAGAGGAAAATGAGCCTCGACGCAAGCGTCGTCGTTCGAATAGTCGTCGCAACTCTTCTCAAGAAGCTAGAGAGAAAGATCGTAATGCTTCGCAAAAGAATAAAGGACAGAAGGCTTCTGGCAAGCAAAAGTCGGATAAGCCCAAACGAAGAGACAGGGATCAAGAGGGGCCAAGCTTTGAGAAAATCAAGCGACGTCCTAAGTTTAAATCAAGACCAGAGGATGGCGGCCGTGAGCGCAAGTCAAACTTCAAGAAAAGTCAGAAGCAGGCCTCAAAGTCTAAAATCCCCAATAACGTATCGAAGAAACCAAGCAAGACCAAGTCAGATGGTCATCATTTTACAATCAGAAAAAAAGGAAATTAAAGGATGTCAGAAGTAACAAGACAAGCAAAGCCAGAACGTCGTAAACGCCAGAAGTTGGAAGATATGGAAGGTTACAAACCATCTATCTATGGTTTTACTCGTGAGGAGTTGATTGACTGGGCTATGGAACATGGTGAAAAGAAATTCCGTGCCACTCAAATTTGGGATTGGCTCTACAAGAAGCGTGTGCAGTCTTTTGAAGAAATGACCAACATTTCTAAGGACTTCATTGCTAAATTGAATGAGAATTTCTGCGTAAACCCATTGAAACAACGTATCGTCCAAGAATCTAAAGATGGTACCGTTAAGTATCTCTTTGAATTGCCGGACGGTATGTTGATTGAGACCGTTTTGATGCGTCAACACTATGGTTTGTCTGTCTGTGTGACAACTCAGGTTGGCTGTAACATTGGTTGTACTTTCTGTGCCAGTGGTTTGATTAAGAAACAACGTGACTTGACTGCTGGTGAGATTGTTGCCCAAATCATGTTGGTACAAAAATACTTTGATGACCGTGGCGATGGTGAACGTGTCAGCCACGTGGTTGTTATGGGTATCGGTGAGCCATTTGATAACTATGACAATGTGCTTCGCTTCTTGCGTACTATTAACAATGACAATGGTCTTGCTATTGGAGCTCGCCACATTACCGTGTCAACATCTGGTTTGGCACCAAAAATCAAGGAATTTGCCAAGGAAGGAGTTCAAGTGAACCTTGCGGTATCACTTCACGCGCCAAACAATGACCTTCGTTCAAGCATCATGCGCATTAACCGCTCATTCCCACTTGAAAAACTCTTTGAAGCGATTGAGTATTACATCCAGACAACCAACCGTCGTGTTACTTTTGAGTACATCATGCTTAATGAGGTCAATGACCACCCTGAAAATGCTCAAGAGTTGGCTGATTTGACTAAGAAAATCCGTAAGTTGTCATACATCAACTTGATTCCATATAACCCAGTATCAGAGCACGACCAATATAGTCGTTCAACCAAGGAACGTGTGGCAGCCTTCTACGATGTGCTTAAGAAAAATGGGGTTAACTGCGTGGTTCGTCAAGAGCACGGTACAGATATCGATGCTGCTTGTGGACAATTGCGTTCAAACACCATGAAACGTGACCGTCAAAAGGCTGTGGCAGAAGCTTCTGGTAAATCAGAAGGTAAGTAAGATGTTTCAGCTTAAGACTTGGGTAGATAAGGATGGAGAACTAACACCAAAAGGAAGACAGGTAAGCCGAATGTTGGTTTGTGCCTATCTCCTTTGTTTAGTGTTCCTATGTTGGACACCCCAGTATGGGCTAGTTGAAGGTGTTGAAACTCCTGGTATTCAACATTTTGGTCGTGTAGTGGTGCTCTTGACACCCTTCAACAGTCTAACAAATTTTAATCAATTGGATAGTCTTAAGGAAATTGTCTTTGTCCTTGGGCAAAATGTGACCAATATTTTCTTGCTGAGTCCGCTGATTTTAGGACTCCTAGCCTTGCACCCAAGATTTAGGTCTTGGCAAAAGGTCCTTGTAGCGACGCTTGCCATGTCTTTGACGATTGAGGTCGGACAAGTCATTCTTGACCTTCTCATTGATGCTAATCGTGTCTTTGAGCTAGATGATTTATGGACCAATACTTTGGGAGGTTTGGTGGCACTAGGTGTCTACCGCCTCCTTGTAAAACTGATTCAAATGCATTTTAAAGAGTAAAAAACCTGGGAGCTTACGCGTCTCAGGTTTCGCTTATTTTCTATCATACAAAGATAACACATTCAAAAGAGGGAAAAATGAATAAACACTTTTGGAGAAACAATGAAACACTTAATGATGACACTAGTCACCGTATTAACACTAGGAGCAACGATGCCAACGGTTAAAGCAGATGCTTATCAAAGCGGACGTGATGCCGATATTATGCGAGAAAGAGGGCAGGTTTGGAATTTTCCTGAGATAAAGAGAGAGCGTCAGGTTGCTAATTATAACACCGGTGGTCGCTATCTCAGTGAGGCAACCAACTTTGAATTGTACAATTTCGTCAGAGAATATAAGACGTCTGATGACATCAGACGCATTTGGAGCCCTAAGAAGGATGCGTCAGTCATTCATGACAAGGAAAGATACTCTATGGATGGTGGGCATAAGGTCTATAATTTTGATTCCTTTGCCTATCAATTGCCAGAGTCTACTGACTTTGGCAAACTGACTTATATTGGCTATTTTGAGCTAGAAGATGGGACAATCTACCGTTATTGGAAGTAAGCTGTCGTTAGACTAATAATCACCCGTTTGTAAGGATAGGGGGAATAATTTGTTTTTTAAGCAATCAATCATTGCAAAACTTTGGTGGTTTTTCAAGTTAGAAAAACGCCGGTATATTGTCGGGATTTTGGCACTGAGTCTGGTTTCGGTTCTCAATCTGATTCCCCCTATGGTTATGGGGCGGGTCATTGATGCTATTACATCGGGAAAATTGACCAATCAGATTTTTCTTCTGAATCTTGTGTATTTGCTTTTAGCAGCTTTGGGAATGTACTATTTGCGCTATGTTTGGCGGATGTATATCTTAGCGACCTCTTATCGCTTGGGTCAGATTATGAGGTCACGCCTTTTTGAGCATTTTACCAAGATGTCGCCTTCTTTTTACCAAAAGTACCGAACTGGGGATCTCATGGCCCATGCAACCAATGATATCAACTCTTTAACCCGCTTGGCTGGTGGGGGTGTCATGTCAGCGGTAGATGCATCTATCACAGCCTTGGTAACTTTAATCACCATGTTCTTCAGCATTTCCTGGCAGATGACACTAGTGGCTGTCTTACCCCTCCCTTTCATGGCTTTTGCGACCAGCCGTTTGGGCCGTAAGACACATAAAGCTTTTGGAGAATCCCAGGCAGCCTTTTCCGAACTTAATAATAAGGTTCAAGAGTCGGTATCAGGTATCAAGGTAACCAAGTCTTTTGGCTATCAGGAGGCTGAGCTTCAGTCCTTCCAAGAGACCAATAAGATGACCTTTAAAAAGAATATGCATACCATGAAGTATGACAGCCTTTTTGATCCTTTGGTCTTACTCTTTGTTGGCTCATCCTATGTTTTGACCCTTCTTGTCGGAGCCTTTATGATTCAAGCTGGTCAGATAACGGTCGGAAATTTAGTAACCTTCATTACCTATTTGGACATGCTGGTTTGGCCTCTAATGGCCATTGGCTTCCTCTTTAATATCACACAGAGAGGAAATGTGTCCTACCAACGTATTGAAAATCTTCTGGAGCAGGAATCAGATGTTCAAGATCCTGCGCACCCTCTCCCAAGTATTGAAAATGGTCGCTTAGAATATGCGATTGACCGCTTTGCTTTTGAGGATGAGGATACTTTGAGAGATATTCATTTCACCTTGGACAAGGGGCAAACCCTTGGCTTGGTTGGACAGACTGGTTCAGGAAAGACCGCCCTTGTCAAGTTGCTCTTGCGGGAGCACGATGTTAATCAAGGAGCCATCTATTTGAATGGGCATGACATCCGAGACTATCGCCTATCAGACTTGCGTAGCTTGATGGGTTATGTTCCTCAAGACCAGTTTCTCTTTGCTAGTTCTATTTTAGACAATGTCCGTTTTGGTAATACTGACCTCGCCTTTGATAAGGTGGAAGAAGCGACTAAGTTGGCTCAAGTTTATGATGATATCAAGGATATGCCTGAGGGATTTGAAACGATTATTGGTGAAAAGGGTGTCAGCCTATCAGGCGGTCAAAAACAACGTTTGGCTATGAGCCGAGCCATGATTTTGAATCCAGACATTTTGATTTTGGACGACTCCCTATCGGCAGTTGATGCCAAGACAGAACATGCTATTATTGAAAATCTCAAACATACCCGCAAGGACAAGACGACTATCATTACCGCCCATCGTCTCAGTGCGGTGGTGCACGCTGATCTTATCTTAGTCATGCAGGAAGGTCGCATCATTGAACGTGGCCGTCATGAGGACTTGCTATCCCAGGGTGGTTGGTATGCCAAGACCTATGAGTCTCAACAGTTAGAAATGGAAGGAGGAGAAGTCGATGCCTAATCAAAACCAATGGTCTGTGTTTAAGCGTCTCTTGACTTATCTCAAGCCTTACAAATTCTTGACCTTTCTAGCTTTGACCTTCCTCTTGTCCACAACGATTATCAAGAGTATCATTCCTCTAGTGGCTTCTTATTTTATTGATCACTATCTTCATGATATGAATCAGGCGGCAAGCTTGATTCTGATTGGTTACTATGGTCTTTATCTCTTGCAGACGCTAGTCCAGTATTTGGGAAATCTCTTTTTTGCGCGCGTGTCCTACAGTATTGTCAGGGATATTCGCCGAGATGCCTTTGCCAATATGGAAAAACTGGGGATGTCCTACTTTGACAAAACTCCAGCAGGCTCTATTGTTTCCCGCTTGACCAATGATACAGAGACTATTAGCGAGATGTTCTCAGGGATTCTGTCTAGCTTTATTTCGGCTATCTTTATCTTTGTGACCACCCTTTATACCATGATGATTTTGGACATTCGTCTGACAGGTCTGATTGTTCTCTTTCTTCCTTTGATTGTTCTTTTGGTTAACCTCTACCGCAAAAAATCAGTGGTTATTATTGAAAAGACCAGAGCCTTGCTTTCAGATATAAATGCCAAATTGTCAGAGAGTATCGAAGGGATTCGCATCATTCAGGCCTTTAACCAAGAGAAACGCCTCAAAAAAGAGTTTGATGCCATTAATGAGGAACACTTGATTTACGCCAGCCGGTCCATGTCACTGGATTCTCTCTTTCTACGCCCAGCCATGAGTTTATTGAAGCTTCTGGGCTATGCTGTTCTCATGGCCTATTTTGGCTACCGAGGTATCTATCTGGGCATCACAGCGGGGACCATGTATGCCTTTATCCAGTACATTAACCGCCTCTTTGATCCCTTGATTGAAGTGACGCAGAATTTTTCAACCTTACAAACCTCTATGGTCTCAGCAGGTCGGGTCTTTGCCTTGATTGACGAGCGTACCTATGAGCCTGAACAGAGAGACACAGATGCCAAGGTTACCGAGGGGAATATTCGCTTTGAAAATGTCTCCTTTTCCTATGATGGTAAACACCAGATTTTAGATGACATATCCTTCTCTGTCAATAAAGGTGAGACCATCGCCTTTGTCGGTTCTACAGGTTCCGGAAAATCCTCTATTATCAACGTCTTCATGCGTTTTTATGAGTTCCAATCAGGACGAGTTCTTCTTGACGGTGTGGATATTCGTGATTATAGTCAAGCAGAGCTGCGTAAGAACATTGGTCTTGTCCTTCAGGAACCCTTTCTCTATCATGGTACAATCAAGTCCAATATTGCCATGTATCAAGATTTAACTGATGAAGAGATCAAAGCCGCTGCTGAGTTTGTGGATGCCAACCACTTTATTGACAAACTTCCAGAAGGCTATGATGCTCCAGTTTCCGAACGAGGTTCAAGTTTCTCAACCGGTCAACGTCAGCTTCTAGCCTTTGCTAGGACCGTTGCTAGCCAGCCTAAAATCTTGATTTTGGATGAAGCGACAGCCAATATTGATTCGGAGACAGAGGCTATTGTTCAAAACTCTCTAGCAAAAATGCGTCAAGGACGTACAACCATTGCCATTGCCCACCGCCTATCGACTATCCAAGATGCCAACTGCATCTATGTCTTAGACAAGGGCCGCATCATCGAACACGGTAGCCACGAGGAGCTCTTAGCCCTCGGCGGCACCTACCACAAGATGTACAGCCTACAAGCAGGCGCAATGGAAGGGGCGTAAGCTAATCTAGACCATAGCTTCTATATTCGAAAAGGTTTCTTAAAAATCAAAATCGAGTAGTGACATTTATGTCACTACTTTTTTCTTGGCCTACAACTTATAATAAAACCATAGCTTGAGAGAAAAAGCTAAAAATAATATTTTAGGAGGTTGTTAGAATGACAACACAAACAATGAACAATTTTGAAACACTCGATCTCGAGTCACTTGCAAACGTTGAAGGTGGTGGATGTAGCTGGGGAGGTTTTGCTAAACAAGGAGTAGCTACAGGAGTTGGTAATGGTTTACGATTAGGTATCAAAACACGTACTTGGCAAGGTGCTGTCGCAGGAGCAGCTGGAGGTGCTATCGTAGGGGGTGTTGGTTATGGAGCAACATGCTGGTGGTGATGGATTATGTTTGATTTGAAAAGTTATATTTTAGGGATGGTTTGCATGGCCTTGATGACTTTTTTGGATAAGCCTATTATGTCATTGCTTGAAAAACACAAATCTACCAATTCCATTAAAAAGAAATCTTAATTGAGATACCTTGTCAATTGCTAGTCTGTGAATAGCTTGTGAATAGTGGTTGAAAACTTCGATATAAAAGAAGAGGTATTTGTACTTATGACTAAAAAACGTCTAGTGTCTCTAATGATGTCTATGGGCTTCATCCTTGTTGCCTTACATAACTTGGGAGAAAAACTGAGTTTTGGACTTCAATGCCTAAATCTTATTGGGTTATGTCTTTTTCTCTTTCTTATGTGTACGATTATCAAGGATATAAAATCAGACAAGTAGTGACATTTATGTCACTACTTTTTTATCGGCTTCCAATCTATAATAAAAATCATAGCTTTGCACAGAAAGCTAAAAACACTTTAAGGAGAAAAGTATGTTCAAAAACTCAAAACCGTATTTACTGGCTACCATTCTCATCGGAATGGGCCTCGCTAATCTATTTAGAAGTTTGGATGCAGTCCACCATACCATTAACTTGTTGGGGCTAATCTTGCTTCTTTATAGTCTGCTTTTTAAAAAATGGGCACAGTTTAAAAAGTAACTTGTGGCCCCTTTGAACGTGAGGTGCTTGCAAATGCTTATTTTTGATGTTCCCGAAGTAAAATTATTCTTGCTAATGATAGCGGAAATTGTATTATATTTGATTGCTTATCTTTGTAATAGAAAGAACAAAGATATGTATATTCGCTTATTTAAAATATCAGTGCTAATGACGCTATTGTATTACGTCTCCAGTAGAATTTAGTTGCTAAGGGCTTTCTTGAGATCTTACAGCAGTATAAAAAAATACAGAAAGGAATATAGTTAAATGTAATAGCTTATTCAGTTTACAAGACTGACTGAGGTTATTCATAGCTTAATTGTTTTATCATGAAGTTAAAGAATATTAGTTCAAGAGTATTGCGATTTTCTAGGGTCGTCACTGCTGTACTGGCAGTTTTCCTTATAAGTACCAGTATTTCTCTCTACAAAAGCAAGACCTCTCCAGAGATTTGGTTAGCAGTCGGAGCACTAGCTTTAGTAGTCATTTTTGTTAATGGACTGCTCTACCGTTTGCTTAAGAAACGTCCAGATTCAGTAAATCCGTTAACAATACGGCAGTCCTTCATTGTCTTTCTTGTCATCTCATTTCTTGTGCTTTGTGTAGAGTTTTACACATTACTAACATTCAGTGATACCACAGACCGCATAGTACTAGCCGTATTAATGCTTTTGTTAATCCTCTGTGATTTTCTAGCTTACTTGCAAGTCAAAAACTATTTTAAACAATAAATGATTTCACTTGATTATTCTGTAGGTAATCTAGAAGATACTTTCATAAGTAGTAAGATGGAGCAACAGAAAAAGCTTGAAACTAGTCAAGCCTTTTTCGATATATTAAGTTCCTGTGTAAATGCAAAAGTCATACTTTCAGTTTTTAAAGAAATATTTTGATAGTTGTCTAATATATTCCTAACGTTGGCCAAACCTATACCGCGATGATCCCCTTTACTGGAGACACCTCTCTCAAAAAGTGATGAGATAGGAATAAATTCTTCCTGGGTTGAGTTTTGGACAATAAAGATTTGCTTATTACCATGATTGAAGTAGCCAATATGCATTTTTGGTATGTCAGACTGAATCGATGCTTCCATCGCATTGTCTAGAAAGATAGATATTACAGTAATAAAATCGACCATCTCCATACCCTCGAGTTTGATAGTTTCAGGAATATCTAAGGAGATATCAATGTTATTTTCTTCTGCCTCTAGGAACTTAGCTGCAAGTAGGCTTTTGATAGTGTTATCTTCTATGTTTATTAAGCGAGTTAAATCAAATGTTTTCGATTTTAAATGCTTATCGGAATCTTTTAGAACTGAGTCGTAGACTTCTTTTACAATAGCCATATCATTTTGATCGATACCAAGTTTGAGTGTTGTTAAAATATTGGCATAATCATGACGAAAACTTCGAACCGACTGATAGAGGTTTTCAATCTGTTTGTTATAATTCGTAAGATGCGATAGTTGAATATCTTTTTGAAAGTCCAACTGACTTTGTATTGTTGCTCGGATATTTCTATCTAAGAAGATAAGCATGATAAAGAACAAGACTAGATAAATAACCACAATTAACTTCCTGATTATCAGAGTGGATGTATGAGTAGTGTTTTCGAGGTAGACGAGATATTGCTGGGTAAATGTATAAGCAATCATAATGATATCAGCAATAATAATACTCTTTGATATGAGAGGGGCTAATCGTCCTTTTTGTATAACTCCAAAGCTTTCCTTGAATAATTTTATTAAAAGAAAGGATAGTAAAATAGTTAGGAAAGAAGATGAGACAGCTATAAGATAATTAACTTTTATTGTTTCAACACTGATTCCAAACAAAGGAAATATAAAGAAAATGATTACTCTAAAACTGATATTATTAAGAGTTGTGGGGAGAAGAGCATTGAATATTTTAAGCTTTGATTGTAAGTAGGTCTTTCGTGATATAAAAAAAGATAATAAAAGATAGAATATTTCTTCGTTAAAGTAGAATAAGAATTTCCAGGATAGACTGTTACATATTTTGGTATATGCTATGCGACAAAATAAGATAATAAGAAAATGCCCAATTGAAACTCTTTTGTTTATTAAGTAAAGAAACAGGCAAATATTGAAACATTCAGAGACAACAGTAAGCAAAAATAAAAAAATAATCATTGAAGGTTCCTTCTTTTAAAAGTATCCATCAGCATTTTAGCTTTGGTACGTGAAAAAGGACAGATACTACCATCAGTCATTTCGACTTCACGTTTTAATTTGTTGATTCTTATAATGTTGTTAGGGTTAATGAGATACGAACGATGGCAAGATACGAGTGAAGGACTAGCTTTTTCAAGGTCCTTTAGATTTGCACGAAAGGTCATTTGATTGTTTGTACCATGGAGTATCACATAATGCTTTTGCGGAGAAGTTTCAATATAGATAACTTGGTTTAAAGGGATGTGAATAGCTGTATGTTGTGTTTGAAAATCAAAAATCTCGTCATTCTCTATTCCAAGTGGTTTCATAGTTATAGCTAAAGCTCTGGTTATCTTTTTCCTAAATTCTATTTCAGAGAGACTTTTATCGATATAGTCTAGGGCAGATACTTGGTAATCAAAAACTAGTGGCATAAACTCTGAGTGGGTAGTGACAAAGATAATAGTAGCGTAGGGATTTTTTTCCCTAATGATTTTAGCAATATCGAGCCCTTTTAATTTTTCTCCCTTAATTTCGATATCAAGAAAAAAGAGCTGGTTAGAAGTTGTTGAATCAATCGCTTCTATAAATTGCTGAGGCTTATCAAAGGTGTGTACAATAGATAAGTCTTTATTGTATTTTTTTAACTCTTGAGACAATACCATCTCCAGTCGTCCTTGTTGAATGAGATTGTCCTCTAAAATATAAATTTCCAAGGGGAGCTTCCTCCATCTTTACTAGCTGTAGCTTTTCTGAAAATATTCATAAATTATGTAATAGTATATCATAATATGACTTAGTTATACAATGAGATGAAAATAAGATTAAAATATCATGTGATATTTATAGTATGAATTTACCATTCGGGACATATAGCCACTTTTTGGGACGCTAGCTCTGATAGAGACACTTGAATGCTATACTAAAGATGTAATTGAGAGATCACACGATAAAAATTTTAGGAGGTAGTTGCCATGGCAACTCAAACAATTGAAAACTTTAACACCCTCGACCTTGAAACACTTGCTAGTGTTGAAGGAGAACAACAATGACACATAGAGTTTCAAAAAGGGATATAGTGCTATTTGTCATTGCCCAAGTAGTTAGCATATCCTTACTGGTACTTTTTTTTAGTCAATTACTTCATAACTTATCATCCGTATTCCAATTGGTCTACATCGTAGCAGCCCTCTTAGTGGTTGTGGTTGATATATTGCTCATTCGAAAAATAATGACAAGAAGAGAAGAACCAACTGTGTTAAATCAATTAAAAGCTTCCCTAGCTTGTTTCTTGTTACTGACACTTAGTTGCCTTCGTTTTTTGACAACAGATTTCTATTATCAAAAAGTTATCGCTATATTTGTAGGTTTTTTTTCATTATTGGGTTTCGTACTATTTTTATGGGGCATCAAGTATATCAACCATAATATAGAGAAGTAAGTAATTGACAAAATAAGGAGTATAAGCAATGTTTATAAAATTAACTCATAACGACCTTGAAGTAATTCAAGGTGGTGCTGTTTGTCTTATGCCAAATGTGAATAACAAGGAGGGTGACCCCCTTGAGATAGGTGATACAAATGAAGAAATACCTAATCATTTTTTCGACTATTGCGATGATATATTTATATAGCAAAGTACTATTGTCATCAGGAAATATCTATCAACTTTTGTTAGCATCAATAGGATTCTTTTTCTTTTTATTTGGAGTCTATAGGCAGTATAGAAAGAATTAGTTAAAGCTTTTTCAATAAGATATGGACTGAATCAAAAATGATATTCAGTCTTTTTTTTACTACTCGGGACGTATAGCCACTTTTTGGGACGCTAGCTCTGATAGAGACACTTGAATGCTATACTAAAGATGTAATTGAGAGATCACACGATAAAAATTTTAGGAGGTAGTTGCCATGGCAACTCAAACAATTGAAAACTTTAACACCCTCGACCTTGAAACACTTGCTAGTGTTGAAGGAGGTGGATGTAGTTGGAGAGGCGCAGGTGGAGCGACTGTTCAAGGAGCTATCGGAGGAGCTATCGGAGGAGCGTTTGGAGGTAATGTAGTTTTACCAGTTGTAGGCTCAGTTCCTGGTTATCTAGCTGGTGGTGTTCTAGGTGGTGCAGGTGGTACTGTTGCCTATGGAGCAACCTGCTGGTGGAGCTAATCTATGGTATATTTTATTATAGGTTTTGTTGTTGCTTTGTTAGGTAATATCTTTTTCAACAAGGTCAATAAAAAATAAATATAAAAAATCATCTTGAACATATACGGGTATTTTCATAACAATTTTTAATAATTTGTTTATAAGATAGTGTTATTTTCTTTGAACAAATAGTTTATTTTTATGTAGATGGGGAGTTAACTAATGATTACAGAACTAACATATAACGATCTTGAAACCATCCAAGGTGGAGTATCTTGTATTATGCCTAGAACAAATAATAAAGCTGGTGGTAGCTACGACCCCTTTATAGACGGTAGGGTATCGCCACCTAGATATCGAAGTGGTGAAGCCTATCCCATGGTATATCTTCCTATCTGTGTTCTTATGTAGGAAGTTGAAATCAAGGTTCTTATTCGATAATGACTATTAAGATCACTTTATCATCTTAAAGTGGTCTTTTATATTTTTTTACCGTTCGGGACATATAGCCACTTTTTGGGACGCTAGCTTCCAAACAACTCCCCGAGTGCTATACTAAGGATGTGATTGAGAAATCACTTAAGGAGGTCTTGTCATGGCAACTCAAACAATTGAAAGCTGTAACACTCTTGACCCCTTCAACACTTGCTAGTGTTGAAGGGGGAAAAGTGGATTGGGGACGTTTACTAAGTGGGGCTAGTGGTGCTGCTGAGGGAATTTATTTCTGTGCCGCATCAGGTGCTCCACTCTTTACGCTTGCATCTTATGCTATTGTAGGGTGTGGAGTTGTCGGAGCTGGTCTTGGTTATGCTTTCCCACATTAATTAAAAATTTACTAATCATGAAACTACAAAATAATGCAGTAGCATTACAGTTATTAAGACTAGGTAGTGCTGCAATAGTTGTTCTTCTCATTAATTTAGGTTTTTACCTTTATGAGAAAGAGACTCCGGTATGGGTTCTGTTTGGATTAGGCTTGCTTACTATATTTGTAGGAGTGATCAACATTATTTTTTACCGGTTATCAAAAAAACAATCAGTAACAAAAAGCTATTTGACGCTAAAACAATCATTTGGTATTTTCCTTAGTGTTTCATTGTTTGTCTTGTGTGTCGAGTTTTTCAAACTACTAACACTAACGGACTTTACGGATAGCATTGTATTATTTATTTTAATGCTTTTATTGATTTTATTTGATATTCTTACTTATTTTCAAGTTAAAAAATATTTCAAAAGGTAAAAGGTATCCATACTCATGACCAAAAAACGTCTAGTGTCTCTAATAATGTCTATGGGCTTCATCCTTGTCGCTGTACATAATTTGGGAGAAAAACTGAGTTTTGGACTTCAATGCCTAAATCTTATTGGGTTATGTCTTTTTCTCTTTCTTATGTGTACAATTATCGAGGACATAAGGTCAGACAAGCAGTGACATTCATGTCACTACTTTTTTATCTCAAGCTATAATAAAATTCATAGCTTGAGATAAAAAAGCTAAAAAATAATATTTTGGAGGTTATTAGAATGACTACACAAACAATTGACACTTTTGAGACACTCAACCTTGAGTCATTTGTAACCGTTGAAGGTGGTGATGGATTATGTTTGATTTGAAGAGTTATATTTTAGGGATGGTTTGCATGGCCTTGATGAGTTTTTTAGATAAGCCTATTATGTCATTTCTTGAAAAACACAAAGTCAACAATTCCGCTAAAAAGAAATCTTAATTAAGATACCTTGTCAATTGCTGGTCTGTGAATAGCATGTGAAAAATGGTTGAAAATTTCGATATAAGAGAAGAGGTATTTGTAATCATGACTAAAATACGATTATCAAGTACATAAGGTCATGCGAGTAGTGACATTTATGTCACTACTTTTTTTTCGGATTCCAGCCTATAATAAACTCATAGCTTGTGCACAGAACGCTAAAAACACTTTAAGGAGAAAAGTATGTTCAAAAACTCAAAACCGTATTTACTGGCTACCATTCTCATCGGAATGGCCCTCGCTAATCTATTTAGAAGTTTAGATGCAGTCCACCATACCATTAACTTGATGGGGCTAACTTTGCTTCTTTATAGCCTCTTTTTTAAAAAATGGGCACAGTTTCAAAAGTAACCTTTGAATACTTTGAACGTGTGAGGTGCTTGCAAATGCTTATTTTTGATGTTCCCGAAGTAAAATTATTCTTGCTAATGATAGTGGAGATTGTATTATATTTGATTGCTTTTCTTTGTAACAGAAAAAACAAGGATATGTATATTCGCTTATTTAAAGTATCAGTACTAATGACGCTACTGTATTACATCTCCAGTAGAATTTAATCGCTCTCGAGTTTACTAGTGATAGCAATGGTTAAACCAAGTATGAAATAGAGAAAGGAATAGATTTAAATGTAATAGCTTATTCAGTTTACAAGACTGACTGAGGTTATTCATTCATAGCTTAAGTGTTTTATCATGAAGTTAAAAAGTATTAGTTCGAAGGTATTGCGATTTTCTAGGGTCGTCACTGCTGCCTTGGCAGTTTTCCTTATAAGTACTAGCATTTCTCTCTACAAAAGCAAGACCCCGCCAGTGACTTGGCTAACAGTCGGAGTGTTAGCTTTTGTAGTTATTTTAGTAAATGGACTGCTCTACCGTATGCTTAAGAAACGTCCAGATTCAGAGCATCTATTAACACTAAAGCAGTCCTTCACAGTCTTTCTTGTCATCTCATTTCTAGTGCTTTGTGTAGAGTTTTACACATTACTCACATTCAGTGATATGACAGACCGCATAGTGTTAGCCCTATTAATGCTTTTATTAATCCTCTGTGACTTTCTAGCTTACCTTCAAGCCAAAAAATATTTTAAATAATAAATGATTTTGCTTGATTATTCTGTATGAATCGTAACAATTGAAGCCTAAATCTTGCTTGTTTCCACACAATGAAAAATTCCCATGGGACTCATCATCCTATGGGAGTTTTTTGCGATAAAGATTAATAAGGCAATGTCATTTGACTTTGGCTTAGGTCCACAGTCACTTCATAGTCACTATTATCACGAATAGTGTGCTCGAAGTCTGTAGTATAGAGAACGAGTCGGAGTTTGTCGCCCTTGTTGAGTTTGTAGATGGTTGGTTGTAAGTCCAAACCGATAGACATCCATTCATTTGGTGTAACATTCTCAATGGTAAGAAGGTCTTTACGATTTTGCAGGTTAAGGTGTCCTTTGGTAATGACACGGTATTTGGCCTGCTTGAATGGCAATTCACGTAAGGCTTCCTCCTTGAAGAGACGGCCGTTGTCTAAATTCATGCGTTTGAGTGCGGGAATAGGTGCTAAATATTTCTTGTCACCCATTTCCAGAACCTGAGCCGAAATAAGACCACGGTTTGTGCTAGATTTGACCTTGAGCTCTAGGTGGACACGACCATTAATCTGTATGTCTTGGTCCAGTTCAAAGTCCAAGGTAATGGCGTTGGCTTTGTCTGCAAAAAGGTCATCCTTGAAGCTTTGGTATGCTTTACCGTATTTGGCAAAGGTTTCCTCTTCATAATGGTTAGCGATACTAGCTTCAGTCTCATCAAGCTGAATGTGTTTACCATTGTAGTGCCCAAAGGTATCGAGAACTTCCCAGGTCTGTTCAGACTGGTTGTTTTGCCAGATAACAGTAGGCAGTGTGTAGCCATTATCTAAGCCAAGGAGTTTCTGACAAATCAAGGCATTCATACTTTCTCGGAAGTCAATAGACTGCCAAGCATTCATGTAAACGTGGGCACCATTGTGGAAGAAGAGGTGTTTTTCAAGAGAGTCTGGAAGAGCATTGAACATTTGATAGACGTTAATCGGTTTGACGTTCCAATCCTGGCTACCGTGTGTAAAGACTACAGTAGCTTTGACACGGTCTGCGAATTGGACATAGTTGCGGTCATGCCAAAATTGGTTATAGTCCCCATGCTTACGGTCAATAGCCGTGCTTAGCTCCTTAAGGTAGGTCTCATAATCTTTTTGGTGGCGTAGGTATTCTCCAGCTAATAGGGCACGAGAATAGGTGAATTCAGTCAAGGTATCGAGATCCTCACCAGGGTAGCCTCCAGGGCTGACGAGGAGCCCATTTTCACGATAGTAGTCGTACCAGGAAGAAATACCTGCTTCAGCGATTACCATCTCCAAACCGTCAACGCCAGTTGTAGCAAGGGCGTTGGACATGGTACCCAAGTATGATAGTCCAGTAGTAGTCACTTTACCAGAAGCCCAATCTGCAGTGATTGTATGCTGTCTGTTGCAGCTAGTAAAGGCGCGTGCACGACCATTGAGCCAGTCAATGACAGCTTTATAGGCCAGAACCTGTTGATAGTCTCCGGAGGTCATGAAACCTTCAGAATTGAAGGTACCGACACCCGATACATAGATAGAAGCCACGCCACGAGCCAACATGTAATCATTGAGCGTGTAGGTATCTGTGTGAGCAAAACGCTCCTGAGCCTTTGTGACAGGATTGATAGGCGTAAGGTCTGCTTCAGGTGCCTTGATTTCAGGGTGGCTAAGAGAGATATCACCAGCTGTTTTGACGAGCAAGTCTCCCTCCATCTTGTGGGTGAGCTTATCTGAAGCAGGTTCATTAGTCCCTTGTTGATAAGGACTTGCGGTCATCATGGCTGGAACTGGGAAGTTCACATTAGGGCGTAAGATAGTTACTTTGACCAAGTCTAGCTGCCCATCTTTGTCGGTATCTACTGGTGCTTCCACATAAACCACCTCACGGTGAAGTTGGTTAGTGTCAAATGTAGCCAAGCTCTTACCATTAAAGAAGACGTAATCATTACTTACAGGGATTAAATCTTGGGCTACCAACTGATCAATTAAGGTATTGCCAGACTGTGTGCGTGTCGCCAACAATTGATGCAGGTTATTAAGACTACCATCAAAAGTGATTGGGAAGGCCATTTTCTCTAGGAAAGCCGCACTGTCTGTAAAGTCTACATTAGGGACAAATCCTAGCAGTTGAAGAGCTACCAAACCAAAGACGTCAGCAGTCAAAGGACGGTCTGATTGGAAGAAGGTTAGGAGGTCAGTCTCCCCATCAGCAATCCAATTTTTCAAAGCTAAGTCGGTGTCTTCAAAGAAGAGGAAGGACTTACGAACAAAGGCTTCAAAATTATCCTTGGCACTAGCGTTTAAAGAGACTTCAAAGCCCAAAGAACGGAGTTCCTGACAAGCCATTTCAGGACTTACTGGGATGTAACTAAACTGATTAAATTTCATACTTTAAAACCTCAAAAAAAGAATACGTAAACATTTCAGAAATATCTTTACATCAGACATTATACTTGATAAAATGATAGATGTCTAAATTATTGTAAAATGTGAAAGGAAATAAAGAGACAAATGAATGATTTTCTAAAAGAAGCGCTCAGTCATGATTGGATTATAAAGTACATCACTGAGTTTATTGGGACAGCTTTGATGGTTGCACTTGGTAATGGTTCGGTTGCCAATGTTGAGCTTAAAGGGACTAAGGGTAATAAGTCTGGATGGCTTGTTATTGGTTTTGGTTATGGTTTTGCGGTAATGATGCCAGCACTTATGTTTGGTGATGTTTCTGGTAACCACATCAACCCAGCCTTCACAATTGGTCTTGCGGTTGCAGGTATCTTCTCTTGGGTAGCCGTTCCAGGTTACTTGATTGCTCAACTTCTAGGAGCTTTCGTTGGTCAAGCTATCGTGGTTTGGGTTCACCAACCTTATTACCTTCAAACTGAGAATCCTAACAACATCCTTGGTACTTTCTCTACAATCTCTGCTGTTGATAATGATGATGAAACTCCAGAAAATCACAAACGTGCTTGGCTTAATGGTTTTGCCAACGAGTTTGCAGGTTCATTTATCTTGTTCTTCGGTGCGCTTGCTATGACAAACAACTATTTTGGTCATAAGTTGATTGCACAAGCCACACAACTTGGCTATGATAAAGAAGCTATCGCAGGTCAAATGGCTAATGGGGCACTTGCGGTTGCCCACATCGGTGTTGGTTTCTTGGTTGCAGCTTTGGTTATTTCATTTGGTGGTGCAACAGGTCCAGCTCTTAACCCAGCCCGTGACTTGATGCCACGTCTTCTTCACCACCTCTTGCCAACATCAGTTCTTGGTGAACACAAAGGTGATTCTAAATGGTGGTATGCTTGGGTTCCAGTTGTAGCTCCAATTGTTGCGGCGATTTTGGCTATCTGGTTGTTCAAATCACTCTACCTTTAATAATACTTAAAAATCTGAAGTTTAAGCTTCAGATTTTTTTTATGCTTAAAATATTGAAAGTAATAAAAAACTGAGAAAATATTCTCAGTCACATCGGATTAGTCATTACTAGAATGGTAGCACCTAAGGTGTAAAGATTCCATAAAACATGAAGTGTGATACTTGCAGATAAGTTCTCTCTTTTTTGGTAGACCATAGAGAGAGCCAAGCCCATTCCGATATAAAGAGTGAGGTAGGCAAGATTAGTTGGCATATGAAAGAGACAAAAGAGCCCAGTGCTGACTAGCACAGCTGTTTTCGAATAGGGGGCCAACCAGGTGAAAATCCACTTGCGAAAGAGGATTTCTTGGAGGAAGGCTGTCGTCATCATACCAATCGCTACAGGTAGGATAGGAATTGTTGTGAGCGTCTTTTGAAGTTCTGCATGGTAGTTGGTATGGGTCAGTAACATGAGGTTACTTCCGATGAGTTCCATCAAGAAGATAATGGCAAAGCCCCAGATAATGGCTTTAATATCCTTTCGATTTAAGCTAAAGTTGTGAATCATACCCTCACTCTTAGCCCAGAGATAGGTAAGGTAAAAAATGATAAGATTGATAGCAATGATTCCCCAGCTTTCAGGGTTCGTAAAAGTCAATCCAGTCTGACTATTGTAGGAGGTCATCAGACTCAAAGCAAAGTTTGGGATAACAATCATTAGCATTAAAAACAAACCTTGATAGGTCCGCCTAAATACTATGTGATTAACGAGAATTTTCATACTCTCAATTATACCCTAAAATGAGGAAATAGCTACTCAAAAAGTGAATAAACTATAATGTTTTTCACAATTTATGCGAAAGAAAGTGAAAAAATTACAATCCTATTTTTTCTTTGGAAAATCCTTGTCACACAGCCTCTTTTTGGATAAAATAGAAAAGAATGGAGGTTGTCATGACGCAATCAGGGAATTTTAAGTTTCACACACCAATCTTTCGTGTGAATAACAGACAAGAAAATATTGAGTTTTACCAAAATACACTAGGATTTAAACTATTAACAGAAGAAAATGCTCTTGCCGTCTTCACAGATTGGGCAGACCACCAATCACTCTTTGTGATTGAAGAGTCTCCAGCTTACCGTTGTCGTGCAGTTGAAGGCCCTAAGAAAATTAATAAAGTGGTTATTAAGGTTTCAGATCCACTTGAGATTGAGTACCTTTTGGCGCGTGACGATCACCAAGCCAAGGCTATTTTCCAAGGGGAAAATGGTTATGCCTTTGAAACAGTCTCACCAGAAAATGGTCTTATTTTGATGCACGCTGAGGATGACTTGTCAACGCTCAAGACAATCGAGTATGCAGATGTTGAAGAAAATGAAGACTTTAAAGGTGTTTCAGACTTTACCGTTCAGTCCTTGACTCTGAATGTTGTGGATACGGTTAAAGCAGCCTTCTTCTATGACAATCTTTTTGGTGAAGAACTACCTTTATCTATCCACTTTGAAAAGGCGGAAGGTCCTGACCTTCAAGTAACTCCTGATCAAACTTGGGATTTGGAAATTCTCGAGTTTGAGGTGGCAGAAGACTATGACTTAGTTGCCTTGCATGATAAACTCGAAGAGGAACAGTTCTCAAGTTACTTGGATAGCAAAGGGCACCTACTTGCGTTGACTGATATGAGTAATATTGAGGTTTGGCTAACAAAATAATGACTGATTTTCAACAAACATTAGCAACAATTACAGACTACATCAAGGCTGACATCTTTCCGGGTGCCAGCCTTGCCCTTTATGATGGAAAGGCTTGGCAGGAGTACTACCAAGGGACTCAAGATGGCTATGTTCCAGTAGTTCCAGGTCTCACCTATGACCTAGCCAGTGTATCCAAGGTGGTCGGGGTTGGAACCCTCTGTCTTTTCTATCTCCAGGCCGATAAATTGGACTTGGATGAGAAGCTGTCAACCTACTACCCCGCAGTAGAAAATAAGACGTTAACATTACGTCAACTCTTGTCTCATAGTAGTGGGATTGATCCTTTCATTCCTAATCGTGATGAATTAGATCAGGAGGGTTTGATTGCTGCTATAAACGCCATCAAGGTTAGGGATGATAAACCTTTCTTGTATACCGATATTAACTTTATTCTCTTGGGGCTGATGCTCGAAAAGTTGTCTGGACTAAGTCTGGATAAGCTCTTTGACTCCGAAGTTTTTCAACCTTTTGGTATGTCTGAGACACAGTTTGGGCCAGTTGGGATTGCTGTTCCGACGGTTAAGGGCATTCCGGGCGGAACTGTTCACGATCCCAAAGCTCGTGTTCTCAAAGAGCATACAGGTTCAGCAGGTCTCTTTTCAACCCTTAAAGACTTAGAAATTTTTGTTAATCATTATTTGAAGGATGATTTTGCTAAGAATCTGACGAAAAATATCAGCCAATCCAAGAAGGAACGTAGTGTCGCTTGGGACCTCCAAGGAGATTGGATTCTTCATACTGGTTATACAGGGACCTTTGTTCTGATTAACATCCCAGCTCAACGTGCGGCGATTTTCCTAAGTAATCGTACCTACTACAAGGATGAGAGAGCTCAATGGATTAAGGATAGAGATGCCTTGATTGAGATAATAAAGGAAGAGTTGATCAGTGAAGCGGTCAAGTAGGCACTCCAAGGAAAGAAAGCTTGTCTCTTGCTTTCTGAGTCTGCTCTTTTGCATACTTAATGGGAGTAATCTCTTCGTCTGTGGTATGTTTTTTGTAGTGATAGAAGGCTTGTTAGCGTTTGATAAAGATTCCTTTTCTTTATCTTCTTTTCTATTTTTAAGTATAGTGTCCGCTGTAACCGCTTCTTCCTATATTTTGATAAGAGAGCTACTATACAAACTGATTCATTACCTTGGTTATCGTGCCCAACCTGATTTGAAAGTCATTCGTATGAGAAGAGGGCTTGATATTTCCTTTCCTGTATTTGAAAAGTACGGTCAAGACTATAGGTTACTGTATAAGAAGCGTTTCAAGAAACTTCAAATAGGGTATTTGCTGATATGTTTAGGATACTTTAGTGGACTTAGTCTTATAATGATCATCTGTACAGTCCTATTGAGAGGAGTGTTCGAGCTCCTAGAACTAGAATCAAAACTGTCATCTTCTGAATATAAACAATTTCTTGGTTTTTTGGTCTACATGGGAGTGTTTGTCCTTCTTTTTACAGGGCAGAAATACTGGAGAAAAATCGTAGAGGCTTTAAAGAAAAGAGAAAATGTGACAGTGCTTGCTGTCGAGCATGGTTATCCGATATTTGCGACAAAAGAAGAAGCTTAAGCAGTTGCTATACTGCTTAAGCTTTTTTACTTATTAAGGATTTTTCAACAGTAATATGTTGGATTCCAGCTTCTTCAAAGATTTGACCGACTTCTTGATAGCCATTATTAAGGTAGAACTTAAGTGCCCCGAGTTGAGCATGGAGAGAAATAGATTTAAAGCCCTGTTCTTGGGTAAAATCTTCAGCCTCTTTTAGGAGGATGCTCCCTAGCCCTTGACTTTGGTAGGCATCAAGCACAGCCATGCGTTGGAGGGTGACCTGAGTCAAATCCTTGTTGGGCAGTAAGCGCACGGTTGCAGCAGCCTGACCCTTATCATCATAGAGGACAAAGTGAATGCAGTAGGCTTCATTGGCATCAATTTCGATGGAGCGTGGGACTCCTTGTCCCTTAACAAAAACAGTGTTTCGAATGGCTACGGCATCTAGGTAAGTTTCTGAAAGTGTATCTCTTGTATGTTTAATGATCATAGGGTCATTGTAACAAAGCTTATAGCTAATCGTCAATGGAAAAAAGCTTGATGAGAAGAGGGGACAGGGACATCAAGCTTTCTGTAAGACTTTATTCTTTGATTTTTCGACCGTTTGTTTCTTGGATAGGACGATTATTTTCAAATCCAAGGGTTTGTGTGAATTTTTCTACCTGTTCCTTGCTGACAGTTTCTTGGTTTTTGAAGACAATCCAATTAACACCTTCAGTACATGGTGGGGTTGTTAAGGAGCCTTCAAAGTTGTAGTAGCCTTTGTCTTCAGGATAGAAATCATCTAGTGAGATAGGCTGAGACAACTCAGTTTCAGTATTAGCAGCCTGAGGCATCTTATCCCAGATTTGTTTCAAGGCTTGGTTTTCATCCCCATAATTATAGAGAACAGAGACAACAGTGATTTTGCCAGTATCGGTTTTGTAGACGAAGTGTCCTTCAAGAGGATAGGTTTTGCCGTCAATTTCATTTTCACTGGGTGCGTGAAAATGAAACTGTTGCAATTTATAGACATCATCACCAATCGTTAGACTATTCTTGGGATTTTTAAAGCTGACTTCAATCGTATGACCATTGTTTTCAACTTGGCCTTTTGATTCTTGATTATGAAGGTTTAGTTCTGGAAGATCGACATCTTCAGCTCCTGTGATATTGATTGGAGATTGTTCTTTACCATTTTTGCTGAGTTCATAATCTTTGGAGAGGTCACCCCAATGTTCAGGACCAGTTGCACCAGTATACCCCCATGGAACATCTTTGGATTTAGAGGTTTCAGTGTCAGTCTTGGATTGGCAGGCTACGAGAAGACCGGCACTAGCCATGAGTGATAGTACTCCAGTTAAGGTTGAACATTTCTTAGTCATCTTTCCTCCTTGTTGTCCCTAGTCCCATCACAAAGAGCTATACTTGTCATTAGTAAGGTCTCTTTATTGTGACAGTAATTCAGGCTGATGTAATGATAGCTCTTCTGAGAAAGAAGTGTTTGGAAATTCCAAACGGAAATGCTTATATTCTATAGCTTATCTAATAAAATGTCAATATATATTATAAATTAGTTATAATAATATGATAAAATAACATGATTTTTTATAAAAATAAAAGAACTCGCACTAGCGAGTTCCTTATTATTTAGCTTATCCCAAAGCATCGTCCATTGAAAGAACTTCGTGGAAGACACGTTGAGTCAATTCAGTTTTTTGTTCTGGAGTGAGGTATTTAGTGTTTACACAGTAACCAGAGATACGAACGATAACGTCCTCACCATTCATAATCTTTTCGTAAACGTCTGACAAGTCCATAACGTTCAAGTTAACGTGTTGTCCACCGTTTTCGAAGTAACCATCAAGGATTGTTACCAAGTTGTCGACTTGTTCGTCACGAGTTTTACCAAGAGCACGAGGTGATACTTGAGTTGTCAATGAGATACCGTCAGCAGCATAACCGAAGTCAAGGCTAGCAAGTGAGTTCAAGTTTTGCAACCATCCACCTTTAGCTTTGTTAGATGGGTTAG
>OBZA01000058.1_pt1 | contig 55653 bp, 55 predicted proteins | sample 1476871 | NCBI WGS metagenome assembly OBZA01 (sample SAMEA2580227, study PRJEB22360) | human gut metagenome | biome: human gut; feature: human-associated habitat; material: faeces | place: Denmark | collected 2008/2010
GTTTCGATACTATAACAACCCCCTTTTCTATTTTGTCAGAATGATATGTTTACAAATTGAACTACTAATCAAGGAATAAAAAGGAAATGAAAAAATGATGCTTCCTCTATTGTGAGTTTTATTATAATTAGATAAAATATAGATGTCAAAAAGATTAAAAAGGTTGGAGCTTTAAAAATATTGGAAAGGAGTATACAAATGAAAAAGATAACTGAACGACCAATTGTCAAAATCTTAATTAAGATTTTGATGTTTGCCTTATGTTTTTATGCGGGGATAAAATTCGTTGATTTCATTTTTCCGTTAGTAGGATTTAAACAATAAGCAAAAGAAATGAACGTGGAGACAAGCACAAAGGACCGTGAACTTCGTTGCTAATAGTAAAGTATTGGTCCTTGGAAACTAAAAAGCTGTTAAAAATGACAATAAAAAATAACCGTCAACTTTGACCGAGTACGGTTATTTTTAAATAATTCAAAAAGTCACCGTCTTAAACGGCTCTACATCAGAGAGGTATGTTGAAGCATATCTCTCTTTTCATTTTCATTATAGCACATTTTCCCGAAAAGCACGAATAAATTTAGCGTTAATCCGTGCAATCCTAAAAGCTGTTAAAGAGGAGAAAAACCTCTGGGCTTTTTCTCTTTGCCTATAGTCTGTTTAGCCCGCTTTTTTGTTAAAATTTATCGTAAACTTCAATTACTGAGGTGCTATTCAGCTCAGACTTACTTATCTTAATTACTTCATGGGATTCAGTTAAAGATTTCGATTGGCTCTTTCGTGGCTGATTTATTAACGATAATAAAGATTGTGGAACGTACTTTTTGTTATTCTCTTTACATGTTAACGCCACAATCATTTTGCCTGAACGAATTGCTTTTTCATACTGTAAATTATAAAATTTTCCTCCATCGCATATTCGTACACCTGGAGAAATAAGCATTTCTAATAGAGGAATTACTTGTAATTTTTGGCCTGTGGTTCCATCATCTTTAGGTTTAATCCCGCGCAGTGAAACTTTATTATTTTTTAAAGCTCTGTAAAATTGAGTAGCCTTAAAACGAAATTTACAGCTCCCTTGTTTATCTATTTGATAATAGTCAACTCCGCATAAATGCATAAAATTCCCAGCTTCAAATTGAACGTTCATTTCTAACAATTTCTTTGTTTTCCGATGTTGATATGTATAAGTGAACATATGATTATTGAAGTTGGTGTCATAAATTAAGAACGCCTTTCTAATTGTGTCAAAATCTTTTTTCTCAATCATTAGTTTCTCCTATAAATAAAGAAGCCAAGCTTAGCTTGCCTTCTTTAAACTTCAAATATAATTCAGGTTTTTCTGTTGCTCACCAACTATTGGCTCTACGTCCAATTCTATATCGAGTTTTTCTGTTGCTCGCCAACTATCGGCTATTACTTCCGATTTCAGTATTGAGTTATTATGATGCCTGATCATCAAGAAACATCTACTTGTTTCTAATAAAAGTCTACCACAGAACCACGTTCAACTCAATCCTTTTTAATCTAATAATGGAGTGTAATGACAATAAAAAAAACCGTCTACTTTGACCGGTACGGTTATTTTTTATAACTAAATCGGTCACCGTCTCAAACGGCTCTACACTAGAGAGGTACGTTGACGCATCTCTCTCTTTTCATCTACATTCTAGCATAGATACAATGTAGATGAAAAGAGGTGCCTGTTGCTAAAGGTTCTTGTCCTTCTTTAGCGATTGAGCAGTGCATCAACGCTTAGTTCAGTCATTTCAGAGACTTGCATGTCGGCTCCGATTAAGGGTTGGCTGGCCGACAAGCCGACGGCATAGATGCCCGCGGCTTTCAAGCCGTCAATGCCTGATTGTGCATCTTCAAAGCCAATGGCGTTTTGCGGTAGCACGCCAATACTGTCAGCGGCGGCTAAAAAGATTTCAGGATCAGGTTTGCCTTTGCTTAACGAGTCGGGATCGACAATTGTGGCGAAGTACGCGCGCACGCCTAATTTTTCCAAAATCAGGGGCGCGTTTTTTGAAGCCGAAGCCACGGCACAGGGAATGTGACGTGCTTGGGCTTGCTGTAGCAATGGCACGACACCAGGTAAAACATCTTCTGTTGTTAAATGTTCTAATAATTGAACGTAGTGGTCATTTTTTTGCTGAGCTAAGGCTTCTTTTTCTGCTGGAGTAAACGCATTTTCACGGTGGCCATGGGCTAAAATGCGGTCCAAGGAATCCATCCGACTAATGCCTTTTAATGTTTCGTTGAAGGTTTCGTCAATGGAAATGCCTAGCGAATCGGCCAACGCTTTCCAAGCTTGATAATGAAATTTGGCGGTGTCTGTAATGACACCATCCAAATCAAAAATAAATCCAATCGTCATTGTGGTTCGCTCCTTTATTGATAATGTACTTCTTTTGGTCGTTCGGCGGTTAACGGAATCAACGCGCCCTGAACCAATAATTGTGTGTCTTTATCTGCTGTAATCGTGACACTGGTTTGTGTTAATGAAAATTGATACGTCACGCCTTGATGAATAAACTGGAAGGCCAGCGCTTGCCAATGTTCAGGTAAGTTTGGACAAATTGATAACTCGTTCTGGCGCGTGTCAACGCCTGCATACGTCGCTAAAGTAACGTGGATCGTCGCAGCCATGACCCCTGTATGAATCCCTTCAGCGGTCGTGCCACCTTGAATGTCACGATAATCGGAATACAACGCTTCTTGATAAAGTTGCCAAGATAGCTCATGGAATTGCGCCATTTCTGCCAATTGGGCATGAACAATTCGTGACAAAGTCGAACCATGAGACGTCCGTTTTAGATAATATAAAAGATTTTTTTCCAAATAATCCGCAGGCAATTGATACCCTAGATCTTCTAAAATTTGATCCACCCGAGTTTTGTCTAAGTTGTAGAACAACATTAACGTGTCGGCTTGTTTCGCCACTTTGTAATCATCGGGGGATTCTCCTTCGGCTTTTAAAATTCGATCCATGCGGTAAATATTGCCGTATTTCTCTTTCATCGCCGCCCAGTCAATCTCTTTTAAGTCGAAATACCCTTCATATTGCGCAATAATGCCGTCAGAATTAACTTCAATTTCCAGTGAATTTTGAATTTGCTGCATGCGGGCTAGATCAGCCGAAGAGGTCTGCGTTTTGGCAAAAAGTTGTGCCTGTTCTTCCTCAGAGAAAAGTGCCAAAATGTTGGTTAATTCTTCGAATAGCCAAACCACCATCAAATTCGTATAGGCGTTGTTTTTCAAGCCGCTTTCCGCTTGGTCTGGATAGCCCTCGTGAAACTCATCAGGTCCCATCACTTTATCAATAAAGAACCGTCCTGTTGCGTCATCTAACGTCGCAGCGCTGTTCCAAAATTGAGCGATTTCTAACAACATTTCGCCGCCATATTGTTTCATAAATTCATGATCCTGTGTACTATGCCAATACAACCAAGCATTGTAAGCAATCGCTAAGGACACATGTCGTTGCAGAATGCTATGATCCTCGCCCCAATGTCCATTCAACGGATTTAAGTGAAGTTTTTGCGTGGTTTCACGCCCATCACGTCCTGATTGCCACGGATACATTGCGCCACGATACTGGCTGGCCGCCGCATTTTCCTTCGCCTTCTCTAATCGGTGGTAGCGATACAGCAACAATTGTTTCGCCGTGTCAGGATAATGTTGAATATAAAAAGGTAAAATAAAAATTTCATCCCAGAAAATATGTCCACGATACGCTTCACCATGCAAGCCTCGGGCGGTAATCGAGACGTCTAATGCTTGCGCTTGGTTACTAAAAGGCGAAGCCGAAGCCAGCAAGTGATAACTGTGAATCCGTAAAAGTTTTTGAGACATCAAATCGCCTGTCACGGTAATGTTGGCTTGTTGCCAAAGGGTTTGCCAAGCGCGGGCGCTTTCCTGAGCGGCGGGCGCAAAAGAGTCCTTCGGCGTAAACGGTACTTGCCAACTTTGTTCGGCGTGGCTGGCTTGTACAAAGACTTGTTTTTCTAGCGTATAGCGCGTTCCTTGGTGCGCCATCACGGTCACCACTTGGGCGATTTTTTCCGTTTCTTCTTGAATCATAATGGCTTCTTTTTCAAAAAAATCACCAGTTATCAAGGCCGTTTCTCGGACGCTTAAGTTGGATTGATTGGTACAAACCTCAATCACGGTTTTGTTTTCCTGCGCGCTTAATGCTGTCACCTGAAAATGTTTCGCTGTTAAGTTACGATACCGCGCCACGTTATAGTTGTAGACACTGCCATCCGTGACGGTTTTCAAAGTAATCGGGGCTGAAAAGTTTAACGGCTCAAACGTATATTGCAGATGATAGTCATTCGGCTGTGCCATATTGGCGATTTTTTTCGTCGTTAATTTAATTTGCTGATTGTCCGCATCTTTCAAAATCATTTCTGCGACAAACAATCCCGTTTTCAAGTTCAATTGACGGTGTAATTGTTGTAGCGTGTCTGGAGAAATCGTTAACCAGTCAGTGGCATCGCCAATTTTTAAAGCGATGTGTTGGTTGTCAGGAGCATTGACGAAATCTTCATTTTCCACTACTTGACCCGCAACTTCCGAAGCCGCTGTATTATAAAGCCCCGCAATGTAGGTCGCTGGATAATAATCATCAGAAATCGTCATCTCAGGTGTCGTGCCGCGCAAGCCTAAAAAGCCATTGCCGACAGTTAACAGGGACTCCACCGCATATTCATTTTTCCCAGGCACGTAGCCATAATAGTCCAAATGCCAAGCCAGATACTGCCGTTTTTCTTCAAATGCTGCCAGCAGGTTCGGTGCCGCCGCTTGTTCGGCTGCCGTTAAAAGTGGTGTGTTCAACTGTTCCGCGAATGCTTGAATCACCGCTTGCGGAACCAGCGCCAACGTTTCCTCTGGCGAAAAGAAATCCGCTGGGAAATCAGCCACAATCCCCCCCAGAATCGGCGCAGCCTCTGCCACAATCAATTGGCACAGTTCAGGAACCGTTTCTTCGATAGTCAAAGCTTCAAAAGGGAATGTTTTTTGATGAAGCGGTTCCAATTTATGGTTAAAAAAAGTCGTCGTTAGTTGGTTCGTTGCGAATGTTAATTCTAAAATGGTCATGTTTGGCGCCTCCTTGTGAACTTGTATAGACATGTTTCGTTTGACTACAGTATAGTATGAACGAATCAGAATTACAAGGATTTTCCCTAGATTCTTGGGAAAACTTTTCCAGAAGGGGGCAGCAACCGACTGCGCTGGGTCCGAAAAAAAGGCGGTCAAGTAGTGGTTTGGCTGGGGGAGTTTGTGGCGTAAGCAAGGCAGAAAGTGCGGGGGATTTTTCTGACCAGCTCTAGGTTTTTCGGAGGGAATATGCTATGCTTTTAGAAAAGAAATTGTTGGTAGAGGAGGATCGGCATGAACAAGTTTCATGACATATTTTTAGAATTAGAACAACAAATTGTCCAAGGCGACTATCAGCCAGGCGATTTATTACCTAGTGAAAATCAATTAGTGGAAACCTACAATGTTTCCCGTGAAACAATTCGGAAAGCCTTGAATTTACTGATTAACGCTGGCTACATTCAGAAAAAACAAGGCAAAGGCTCGATTGTGCTCAACTTTAAAAAGTTTAATTTTCCTATTTCAGGGGTGACCAGTTACAAGGAGTTACAACAAACGCAACATATTGAAAGTCATACTCATGTGGTTTCCTTAGAAGAAATTCCTGTGGAGCGCAACTTGGCTCAGTTGACTGGTTGGAGGGAAGGGGCCCCTGTGTGGCGCTTAGTTCGGCAACGGGAGATTGAAGGGGAAGTCGATATTTTAGACATTGATTACTTGATTAAAGAGATTGTCCCAGAACTGCCGAAGCACCGTGCCGAAGATTCGATTTTCGATTATTTGGAAAACGACCTTGGCTTGGCGATTAGTTACGCCCAGAAAGAAATTACTGTGGAACCGCTCACAGAGATGGACAAGCAGCTGATTGGTGAAGTGGAAGGCAATCATGTCGTTGTGGTCCGCAGTATCATGAACTTGGAAGATACCCGCTGTTTTGGCTATACGGAATCTCGTCACCGCTTAAACAAATTTAAGTTTGTGGAATTCGCCCGCCGCCGCAAGTTGTAAGTCTTGGCGACTAGCCAATGCAAAAATGGCTGTCATTAAATGGATTTTGCCGTTTTTTTCGCCGCAACCGCGAATAAATGTATAAGATTTTAGGAGAAAACGTCACAATGTTAGAGGTGAACCTCTACATTGTGACGTTTTCTCGTTGTTTATTAAAGAATTTCATCAAGAAATGAATTAAATAACAGACATGGATGTCAAAAAATATTGTAAAAACGGCTTGAAATTCGGCTGAAACGCTGATTTTAAGCGGAATTTCGTTTTTTGAACAGAGTGGTTAAATATTTAAAATCACAGGGAAATGAACTTCTTGTATAATAAGGCTATAGCTTCAGAAGCGCCGAAGAAACAACTAGCGACTTCTGGCAATTCATACAGTAAAAGGAGATGTACATATGATGAAAAAGAAAGTTTTAGCAAGTTTATTAGTTGGTAGCGCCGTGGTGGGCGCTAGTTTAGCACCACTGTCGGCGCAGGCGGTAACGACAGGGAATACGCCCGTGACGGTGGGTTTTGAAGGGGGAAGTTTGCCAGATGGTAATGGAGAAACGAATACAGTAAGGCCTGACCCAGATGCTACAAATAGCAACTTTGATTTACTATTTATTCCTAGAGAATATGATTTTGGCAAATTATCGCTTTCGGATGATTTAACGCAACCGATTCCTAATAAAGATGATGGGGGTTTTAACGGGCGTGTGGAATCTGTCGGCGTAGGTGATATACGAGGGACTAAGGAAGGCTGGCATGTGACTGCTCAATCGACGGGTATGAAGCTTGGCAATGAGAGTTTAGCGGGCAGTATCACAACTGGTACAATTAATTTGTATCCCTTAATCTATAATGAGGAAACTAACAGGTATGATTATCAAACTGTCAATCTTGCCGACCCAGATGCCAAACCGGAAAATGTGAAAACAGGACTTTCAATTCCTTTAGGTGGCGATGCAGTGCTTCTTGCGAATGCCACAGCAGGAAGAGGACAAGGATTATGGCAATTTACAATGTTTAATACCTCATTAAATATCACCACTTCAGCGAACAACATTAAAGCTGGGAACTACACAGGTAACATCACTTGGAATCTCGTGGCAGGACCATCTATCTAAGACAAAACAAAAAAGTCATCCCCTCAGGATGACTTTTTGCTTATTTCTCTGTGAAGGTGCTGTCTGTTTTGACAGTTTCAGCAGGCGGTGTTTGCGCCGCTAATAAGTCGCGAATTTCTTTTAAGTAATCTTCGCTCGTTGGTACCACTTCTTCTTCTGCCGCTTCTTCTTTTTTGCCGCGGTTTTTCATTTTGTTGGCCGCTTTGACAATCAAGAAGAGGACGAAGGCCGTAATTAAAAATGTAATAAGTGCACTAATCACGCTACCAATATTGAATTCAACGCCTTCGACTTTATAAACAAGGGCACCCAATGCATCGTCGGCACTCTTTTTCCCAGTCGTCAAGACAAAAATCAGACTAATTAACGGGGTAATCAAGCCTTCCACCACTTGTGTCACAATCGCTGTAAACGCACTACCAATGACAACACCAACGGCTAGGTCTAAGACACTCCCGCGCATGATAAACTCTTTAAATTCTTTAATCATTCTTTTTTCCCTCCTCACTTTAAAAACAGTATACCGAATCTTCTTGAAAATTTGAACTGAAAAACTCTTATCATTCAGAAAGCACCTGAAGCTGTGTTATAATGGAGCTATTGGAAAAAACATTAAAAAATGCTTTAGAATTTACGCGATACATATATTTCACAGCATTCTTTAGGTAAGATGAAGCAAATGAAGGAGCGATGCGGCAATGTCTGTTCAATTAGTTAAAGGCGTGAATTTACACGTCATTCCTACAGAAAAATATAAAACGGTGCGTCTTTTAGTCCGCTTTAATACACGATTAAATCATGAAACCATTACAAAAAGAACGCTGTTGTCCAGTTTGATGGAAACCAACAGCTTGAATTACCCGAATCAAGTCAAGTTAAGTGAGCGTTTGGCGGAGCTTTACGGTGCCAGCTTTGGGATTGGCGTTTCCAAAAAAGGCAATCAACATTGGTTTAATATTTCTATGAACATTGTCAATGATCATTATTTACAGGATAGTCAGGTTCTCGCCGAAGCGGTGGACTTTTTGAAGGAAATTATTTTTGCCCCCAATATTCAAGCAGGTCAATTTGAGGCGGAAACCTTCCAACGGGAGAAAGAGAACTTGAAAGCGTACTTGGAAAGTATTGTGGAGGATAAGCAAACCTATGCTTCTTTGGCGCTTCAAAGTGTCTATTTCAATCAATCGGAGGATCAAAAAATCCCTAGTTTCGGGACCGTTGCGGCGTTAGCTGAGGAAACTGCGGCGTCATTAGCGGCATATTATCAAAAAATGCTGGCGGAAGATCAAGTGGATATTTTTGTTTTAGGTGATGTCAATGAGGCGGAGCTAGTGCCGTTATTCAAGCAATTACCGTTTACGCCTCGTGAAGAAGGCAAAGCCGCGATTTTCTACAATCAACCAATTCGCAACGTGATTGAAGAGCGGACCGAGCGTGAGGTGCTAGCCCAATCGAAATTAAACTTGGCTTACAACACGGATATTTATTATGGCGATAGCTATTATTTTGCGTTGCAAGTGTTTAATGGAATTTTTGGCGGTTTCCCGCATTCTAAATTATTTATGAATGTCCGTGAAAAAGAGCATTTAGCGTATTATGCTTCTAGTAGTATCGACACTTTCCGTGGCTTCATGACGGTTCAAACAGGGATCGATGGCAAAAATCGGAATCAGGTCTTGCGTTTGATTTCGACAGAATTGGAAAATATTCGCTTAGGTAAGATTAGCGAATTAGAAATTGAACAAACGAAAGCAATGCTAAAAAATCAGTATATCTTAGCGTTAGATAATGCAGGCGCGTGGCTGGAAAAAGAATACTTGAACCAATTAATGCCACAGACGATGCTGACGGCGGAGGAATGGATTGCGCGGATTAATGCCGTGACCATTTCAGAAATCCAAGAAGTGGCCAAACGCTTGGAACTTCAAGCGATCTTCTTTTTGGAAGGAGAAACAGAAAATGATTAAAAAAGACTATGCACAAATTAAAGAAACATTGTATACAGAAACACTGGCGAATGGTTTAAAAGTTTACCTATTGCCGAAAAATGATTTCCAAAAAACGTATGGCTTGTTTACGACCGATTATGGTTCCATCGACAATACGTTCGTGCCAATTGGTCAAGAGGAAATGATTGAAGTACCTGACGGAATCGCCCACTTTTTAGAACATAAAATGTTTGAAAAAGAAGATGGCGATGTCTTCCAAAAATTTGGGCAACAAGGGGCTTCAGCGAATGCCTTTACCAGTTTTACGAAAACGAGTTATTTGTTTTCAACGACGGATCAAGTGACACAAAATCTAGAAACGTTGCTTGATTTTGTGCAATCGCCGTATTTTACGAAGGAAACGGTCGAAAAAGAAAAAGGCATCATTGGACAAGAAATTCAAATGTATTTAGATGATCCTAACTGGCGCTTGTTCTTTGGGATTTTAGGCAACCTTTATCCGAAACATCCATTGCACATTGATATTGCCGGTACAGTGGCAAGTATTGCGGAGATTACCGCAGAAGATTTGTATACATGTTACAATACGTTTTATCATCCAAGTAATATGACCTTATTCGTAGTAGGGAAAATGGACCCTGAAGCGTTAATGGCCTTCATTCGTGAAAATCAAGCGGCGAAAGAGTTTCCTGCCGCCCAACCTATTCGTCGGCATTTTCCTGAAGAAACAGCTGCTGACATTGTCAAAGAGAGCGCCATTGAAATGGCAGTCACACGGGCAAAAGTGCTTGTTGGCTTGAAAGGCTTAGATGAAGTGCCAACAACGGGTCGTGACTTAATGAAATATCAAGTCACCGTGAACTTGTTGTTACAATTATTGTTTGGTAATACCTCTCAAAACTATTTGGCTCTTTATGATGAAGGCTTGTTAGATGATAGTTTTAGTTATGACTTTAATTTAGATCGCAGTTTCCATTTTGCGGATATTGGCGGCGATAGTGAGCAACCAGAAGTTTTAGCAGAACGAATTGAAGCTATTTTATTATCTGCCACAACAAGTCCAGAATTAACGGAAGAAAATTTGTCCTTATTGAAGAAAAAAATGATTGGTAAATATTTCCAATCCTTAAACTCTTTAGAGTATATCGCCAACCAATTTTCACAATCATTGTTTGGGGAAACCACGCTGTTTGATAAGATTGAAGTCATTGAAAGTATTCAATTAGCCGACGTCCGCCAAGTAGCAGAGACCTTGATTCGTGAAGAAGGATTGAGCCGTTTCTACATGTATCCTAAAGGAGAAACCGAGCAATAAACCAACTGTTTAAGAAAAAGAAAAATCTTTGAAATCTTTCAATTTTGTTATCCTCAGTTGGCTTCTTTTGTGGTATTCTTAAAGGACGGGAATGTTTTCCTTGGCAATTGAAAAAGACTGATGAGACAATCGATAAATTAACAAAATAGACTGGAGAAGATGGACGAGTGGCCAGCGTAAATATTGGAGAAACACTAAAAGAAGCAAGATTGCAGAAGAACATCTCAATTGATGAACTGCAACAAATGACAAAAATTCAAAAAAGATATTTAGAAATTATTGAACAAAACGATTTTGAGTCCTTACCAGGCACCTTTTATGTGCGGGCGTTTATCCGCCAATATGCAAGTGCGGTCGGCTTAGATGGCAATCAATTGGTAGATATCTATGATGGCAAAGAACCAGCAATTGTCGAAGAACCCAAGCCAGTGTATGAAGAGCTTGAAGGATCACGTAAGCAATTGCATGACGAAGAAAAGCAATCCAGTTGGTTACTGCGGAACTTACCAGCCATTGCCTTTTCGTTAATTGGTTTAGCCATTGCGGTCGTAGTGCTGTACATTATGTGGCAAGATCAAAAAGCCGAACCGATTATTCAAACACCGGCAACTAGTGCCAGTGTGGAAAAACCCAAAGAATCAAGTCAAGCCCCAGAAAGTAGCACACAAAGTAGTACACCGCCGTCTTCTTCAAGCGAACCAGAGAAGAAAACAGCTGTGGCTGTGGTGAGCGATGCTAATAATCAAGTGACTGCAACGGTTAAAGATGCGAATAGTCCAATCAACATTACCTTTAAAGGCACTGAAGGCTCTTGCTGGATTGGCGTGATGGTCGATGGCAACTATACGTACCAACACACCCTGCAAGCAGGAGAAACAGAAACAACAGCTTTACCTGCGAATGCCGCCAATGCGACACTGATTTTAGGCGCCTCAAATAACGTCGCCATCCAAGTCGATGGCGCCGATTTAACACTGGAAAAAACGCCAGTTTTAATTCGTAAGGATGTTACATTAGGGATTACGTATCGTTAGAAATGGTGTAAGAAGAATCTGGATAAACTGTCAAACGGCAATTATTCCAGATTCTTTTCTTTTTTTCGTGACACTGCCAGCAAGATAACGTAAAATAGAACAGGAGAAGGAAGGGGCAATTGAAGTGAATTTACCAAATAAATTAACAGTTTTAAGAATATTTATGATTCCGATTTTTATTATTATTGTGTCGGTGCCGATGGACTGGGGAACGATTAGTTTTGGCGACACAACGTTAGCCGTTACCCAATTAGTGGGCGCGATTATTTTTGCAGTTGCTAGTTTTACAGACTGGTTGGATGGCAAAATTGCCCGTGCACAAGGCTTGGTGACGAACTTCGGAAAATTTGCGGACCCATTAGCGGACAAAATGCTAGTGATGACCGCTTTTATCGTCTTAGTTGGTCAAGGCAAAGTACCTGCTTGGATTGTAGCAATTATTGTTTGTCGTGAATTGGCAGTAACTGGTTTACGGTTGTTATTAGTCGAACATGGCGAAGTAATGGCAGCAGCTTGGCCAGGAAAAGTAAAAACAGCTACCCAAATGGTTGCAATTATTTTACTGTTCATTAACAACATTCCATTTTCAGCACTTCATCTACCACTAGATCAAATCATGCTATATGCCTGCTTGATTTTCACCATTTACTCTGGTGTTGATTATTTTGCTAAGAATAAAGATGTTTTTAAAGGTTCGATGTAAAGAGAGAATCAAAACGCTTGGCTTGTGCCAAGCGTTTTTTAGTATTCATGATGAATAGGCAAATAGATTTTTAAGTAGAGGAACAGATGAATCGATAAAACAAATCGGCAGTTTCTGTATGCTATTTTTCATTTTGGTTATATCTACATACAAATAATTAGTTTGTTGTTGACAAAGTAAACTAAATAGATTACTATTTAGTTCGTTAGCTTATATATAAACTAAATAAATTTTTTGGAGGAAATTATGAAAAAAACAGATATTTTAAATAAACTATTAAAAATTGCTCAACAACCTTACTTAATCTTTGCTTCTAGCATAGAGGAGAAACCAGATAACACTTTTGAAACGTTAAAATTGCTTGCTTCTGAAGAAAATGTAACAGCTGGAAGAATCGCTGAATATTTAGATATAAAACCTTCTAGTGTGACACAAATCATAAAAAAATTAGAGTCTGTTAAAGCAGTTAAACGAGTCAAAAATGAATCAGATGCTCGGGTCACATTCGTTGTATTGACCGATAAGGGACGAGAAAGTTTAAGTACTCAAGGAAATATTTCCAATGGATTTAATGAAGAAATGTTTAAGGGCTTTTCAGAGGAGGAACTAGAGTCTTTAAATAATTATTTAGAACGTATAGAAAAGAATATTTCTAGTGAAGAATTTTTAGATAAAATTGAAACAATTTTTGGCGACGATAAAAATTGGGAACATTTCAGAAAAATATCAGCTAGATATGGTAGAGCTAGAGAACAGATGATGGGACATGATGGCTTTGGTAGATTTGGTGAATTCAATGGTGAATACGGTGGCTTTGAAGGATGGAAGAGAGGTCGGAGAAGATAATGGCAGTAGGTGGAGGCGGCAAAAATAGTCATGATTCTATCCGAGCAGATAAAACAAAATTTTCGTTTAAAGAATTTTTAGGCTTAATCAAGATGACAGAGCCTAACTATTTACTGCTTGGCATTGGGATGATATTTCTTGTGATTTCTTCTAGTATCCAAGTGTACGTTCCAAAACTTGCTTCAAGTTTAGTCAATAATTTTCAAAAGGGAGTAGATTATAGTTTATTAGGTAAAGTTGTTGGATTATTTATATTTTCAGCACTCGTTTCTGCATTAGGAGGGACAATTTTAGGTATTTTTGGTGAAAATGTCATCCAAAATATGCGTAAACGCTTATGGAATAAATTAACTATTCTAAAAGTTTCTTATTTTGACTCTGTTAAAGCGGGTGAAATATCCAGCCGGGTCGTAAATGATACTAATCAAGTTAAGCAATTGTTAGCCGTTACTTTTCCTCAAACAGTTGCCAGTGTGATTACAGTTATTGGTACGGTATATATGATGATTAAAATGGATTGGCATATGTCGCTTGCTATGGTAATTGCTGTTCCTGTTGTAATCCTTTGTATGATTCCAGTAATGGCATTTGGTTCAAAAGTTAGTCACATTCGCCAAGATGCTATGAGTCAATTTAACGGACTTGCTACTGAAACGTTGAGTGAAATTCGTTTAGTCAAAACTTCTAATGCTGAATCTCAGGCGCAGGTTCGTGCTGCAAATGAAGTGGATCGGTTATTTAATGTAGGGAAAAAAGAAGCAATATTTGATGCATCTATGCAACCAATTATGATGATGGTCTTTATGAGCATGGTATTTGGGCTATTAGCATATGGGATGCATCGAATTGCCATTGGTGTGATGACAATCGGAACATTGATGAGTTTCTTAATGTATCTATTTAATCTTATTGGTGCCATGCCAATCATTGCGACGTTATTTTCTGAAGTAGCTAAAGCAGCAGGATCAACGCGACGAGTGCAAGAATTGTTATCTAGAGAACCTGAAGACTTTGAAAGTGGACAAGATATTGATTTATCGGAAAAGACTTTATCAGTTAAAAATGTAAAATTTTCTTATGAAGATGCACCAGAGGAACCTATCTTAACAGACATTTCTTTTACTGCTCAGCCAAACCAAGTAATTGCTTTTGCAGGCCCATCAGGTGGCGGGAAATCGACGATTTTTAGTTTAATTGAAAGGTTTTATGAACCTACAGAAGGACAAATTAAATTTGGAGATATTGACATAAAAGATATCAAATTATCAGATTATCGTCGTCAAATCGGCTTTGTATCACAGGATTCTGCGATTATGGAAGGGACAATCAGAGATAATCTAACGTATGGCTTAGCAGAAAACTTCTCAGATGAACAACTATGGGATGTCTTGGAACTAGCATATGCGCGAAAATTTGTAGAAGAAATGCCAGATAAATTGAATACGGAAGTCGGTGAACGTGGCGTTAAAATTTCTGGAGGGCAAAGACAGCGTATTGCAATTGCTCGTGCATTCTTGCGGAATCCCAAGATTCTAATGTTAGATGAAGCTACTGCTAGCCTAGATTCAGAATCTGAGATGAAGGTTCAAGAGGCATTGTCCAATTTAATGAAGGGCCGAACAACATTGGTTATTGCCCATAGATTGTCGACAATTGTTGATGCGGATAGCATTTACTTTGTTGAAAAAGGGAAAGTAACTGGTTCAGGAAAACATGATGAGCTAGTAAGTAAACATAAAACTTACGCTAAATATGTGTCCGAACAATTTAAAGTAACGGAATGAACGAAATAAGCAAATTTAAAATGAAGCTAAGACAACACATGCATTTAACTAATTGTCTTAAGATTGAAAAAGAACTTGGACATAACCCCCAAGTTCTTTTTTCTAACTTATTTTTACCCACAAGATAAAAAGCGTGGGACAAAAATCACTTTGGATTTTTGCTCTACGCTCAAAAACTAATAAACGGCGGGAACAGAAGCAACTCCTTCGGAAATAAGCCGAAATTCTCCAAAAATTAAAGAACAATTTTCGGAAATTCCTTCTTATTTCTCGGAGTTAAACACTTCTGTCCCGACCTCTTTAAATACCTCCATGATAGTTCACTTGCTTCATAAAATGTAGAGTCACGGTATAAAGCCAATTTGCGAGGACCGATATTACAAAAATAAGCACCATTCAGATCTTTACGACAAATAATGCGGATCGGTCTTAGTCGTGCTAATGTTGTCGCGGATTTTTTTCAAGGAATCGGCATTTTGATCAAAATTGTGATACATCGTATTTGTATATAAAATATCCATTACCGTTAAGTAACTAATCCGTGAAGCCAAGGATTCCGCACGAAACAAGCCTTCTTCGGTGACGACAATAATTGCTTCGTCGGACAAGCCTGCCAACTCTGAACCGCTGTTACCAGTTAACGTAATTATTTTTGCGTTGGTTTTTTTAACTTGTCGTGCTAGGTTGATTGATTCTTTGGTTTTGCCTGAATGGGAAAAAATAAACACACAATCTTCACTGGTTAATTTTGTGACAAAACTTAACTGCATGTGGTAATCAAAAATGTAGTTGCACCGATAGTTGGTCCGAATGAATTTATGGAAACTATCAAAAGCCACAATCGAGGAGCCGCCTTGCCCAAAAAAGTGAAGCGTTTTGGCAGAGTACATCAAAGCCAACACGTTATCTAACAGCTCCTTTGTTAAGAACTGTGTGGCGTTACTGAGGGAATAAATATTGGCTTGTAAGACTTTTTTAGCAATGGTAATACTATCATCATCTGGTGAAATATCATCGGCGCCATTCACGCTATTGACGTTTTGAAAAGTCGGCTGATAATTAGAATTCCTGGCGATATCAATTTTAAATTCTTGGAACCCAGAATAGCCAATCTTTTTTACAAATTGATACACGGAAGATTGGGAGACGCCAATTTCGTTGGCAAGACTTTCTAACGTCATTTGTGTCAATAATGATTCAGAATGAACAAAGTAATCGGAAATTTTCTTTTCTGTGAGGCTCAAATTCGGTTTTTTGATCCGAATCCGTTGATCCAAATAGTGGTTTTTCATTAACACGTTCCTCCAATCTTATTTTTTAAAAATAGAATGAATGCCTTTTCATTGTTGGTATAGACTGATTATAGTGGAAAAAGAGGACAAATACAATTTCTCTTTTTCTCCACAAAAAAGAAATTCTTTAAAAAAGCCAAAAAAAAATAAATAATCTTTTTTCTGAAAAATGAAGGGGTCTTGAAAAGACTTCTCTCAACTAAAGAAAGTAGCCAGTAAAAAGAACGTGATACCAAGAGATTTACTTGTGTTTTTTGTATGAAAGCTCCTTAAAAATAAAAACGTTTTACCTTTTGAGCAGGCAAGATTTTTGCTAAAAAATAAAAAATATTTTTTAATTAGTGTAATCGTTTACATTATTTTTTTTATCCTTTATGATTGAAGTATCAAAAGAGGCAGGTGAAAGAAAAATGGACATTGGCTTTATTGGACTTGGGAAAATGGGTTTGAACATGGCATTAAATGTTCACGAACAAGGCTGGCCCATTATTGGCTTTGATGTGACAAAGGAAGCAAGAGCGACTGCTAGAGAGCAGGGGCTTTCCGTTGTAGATTCGTTGCCGGAACTATTGAAAGCGCTTAACAAAAGGAAGGTTATTTTTTTAAGTACCCCCGCTGGTCAGATTACCAATCAATTAGTGGCAGAATTGGTAGAGCAATTAGCACCAGAGGATATCATTGTGGATAGTGGCAATTCAAATTTTCATGATAGTGTTGCGAATGCTCAGCTTGCTAAGGAAAAAGGAATTTATTTTATTGATTGTGGTACTTCTGGTGGCATCAAAGGAGCGCGGGAAGGAGCGTGTTTAATGGTTGGCGGTGCGCCTGAAGCTGTCAAGGTGTTAACCCCATTTTTTGAAGATTTAGCTTGTGAACAAGGGTATCTTTATGCTGGGAAATCAGGAGCTGGTCACTATTTGAAAATGGTGCATAACGGGATTGAGTACGTCATGATGCAAGCCATGGGCGAAGGATTCAATTTATTAGAAGCTGCCGAATATGATTTTGCGTTGGAGAAAGTAGCCGATGTGTGGAATCACGGCTCGATTATTGAAGCTCGCTTGATGGGCTTAGCGAAAGAGGTTTTTGCGGAAAATCCTACGTTAGCCAATTTAGAAGGGAAAGTTGCAGCAAATGGCGAAGCCAAATGGATGATTGAAGAAGCATTGCGTTTGGAGATGCCCGTCCCAACTACGGCGTTGTCCTTATTTACTCGAAATGAAAGTATGCTAGCAAATCATTTTTCAAACAAAGTGGTCGCTTCTTTGCGACAAGGATTTGGCGGGCATGAAGTCGTAAAAAGTCAGTAAAGGAGTTTAGTCATGTTAAAAAAACAAAAAATTGCCATAGTGAATTCCAGTAGTTTTGGTCAAATTTTTCCTGAACACTTGACGCGCTTAGAAAAAATAGGCACCGTGAAGCATTTTACAGTCGACAGTGAAATTGGTGGCAAAGAGTTAGCGGAACGTTTACAAGGATATACGATTATTATTGCTAGCGTGACGCCATTTTTCACGAAAGAATTTTTTGAACATAAAGATGAATTGTTGCTGATTTCTCGCCATGGCATTGGGTATAACAACATCGATTTAGACGCTGCAAAACAGCACGACACAATTGTTTCCATCATCCCAGCTTTAGTAGAACGAGATGCCGTGGCGGAAAACAATGTCACAAATTTGCTAGCTGTTTTACGGCAAACTGTGGCTGCAGATGCCAGCGTTAAAGCAGATCAATGGGAAAAACGAGCGAATTTTGTCGGTCGGACGTTATTTAACAAAACTGTGGGTGTCATTGGTGTTGGGAACACAGGAAGTTGTGTCGTGGAGACGTTACGAAACGGATTTCGCTGTGACGTGTTAGCGTATGATCCCTATAAATCCGCCACTTATCTGCAAAGTTATGGAGCCAAAAAAGTAGACTTAGATACGTTGCTAGCTTCAGCTGACATCATTTGTTTATGTGCCAATTTAACTGAAGAAAGTTATCACATGATTGGCTCGGCGGAAATTGCCAAGATGAAAGACGGCGTCTATCTTTCCAATAGCGCACGAGGCGCCTTGATTGATGAAGAAGCCATGATTGTCGGCTTACAATCGGGCAAAATTGCTGGGCTTGGGACAGATGTTTTAGAAGAGGAACCAGGTCGGAAAAATCATCCTTATCTTGCGTTTGAAAATGTAGTAATGACGCCGCACACCTCCGCTTATACCATGGAATGCCTGCAAGCGATGGGAGAAAAATGCGTGCAAGATGTGGAAGACGTGGTGCAAGGTATTTTACCTCAACGGGCAGTGCAAGAAGTCAGTCGTTACGTTAGTTAAGAAGGAGGAGGAGCATGTTAACTGATTTAAAAGTGAAAGTTGGACCGCAATTTTATCGTTACCACGAAGGCGCCTTAGCTTCGGTGCCGTCACTTTTCAAGGAATATCACGCCCAACGAATTTTGGTGGTGCATGGCACCGTATCCTTTGAAAAAGCTCAGCCATTTTTGTCCTTCTTGGCAGATTCAGAGTATCAATTCTTCTATCACACTTACACAGGAGAATGTAGTTATTTTGGCGCCGAACAAATTTCACAGCAAATAAAGGAACACCAGATTGACTTTCTTCTGGGAGTCGGCGGCGGTAAGTTAGCCGATTTAGTGGGCTACAGCGCCCATTTAAACAATCTGAATTTTGGCTTGGTCCCTACTTTGGCTAGTAACTGTGCGCCGTGGACACCGTTAGCTGTGATGTATCAAGAAAATGGCGCGGCCGAAGGCAAAACGGAACATTTCTTTCGCCAAGCTGCGTTTTTAATCACCGATCCTAAGTTGCTTCTTGATGCACCCCGTGATTATTTTGTCGCTGGTTTAGCTGATACGTTAGCGAAATGGTATGAATCAGAGACCATTTTACGCCAAGCCCATTTGCAAGGGGAACCCTTTTTACAATTAGCGGGAGCGACCGCCAAGCTTTCGCAAGAAGCGATTATGCGGGACTCAAAATCAGCCTTAGCAGCGATGGACGAGGGCAAACTCACGCCTGAATTTGTCCATCTTTCAGAAATTGTTTTCGCCGTTTCCGGATTAGTCGGCGGCTTCGGTGACAAATACGCCCGCAATGCAGCAGCACACGCCATGCATGATGCTATGAGTAAATTTTTACCAAAAAGTCATGACTATTTACATGGCGAAAAAGTAGCTTACGGCATCTTCTATCAATTAGCATTGGAAAAAAGGTGGGCCATCATAGACGCATTAATCCCTTTTTATCAAGAGCTAAACTTGCCCATGTCGTTACGACAAATGGGCCTTTACCCAGAAGAAGAAGCAGTACTCGATGCAATGGTTCAATTTATTGATTCAAAAGAAAAGGTTCATTTAATTCCTATTGAGATTTCGGAAGAACGTTTACGTCAAGGGATTGAAGAGCTAGAAAAGTATATCCAAAACCAAGGATAAGAAGGAGGAACTATGGAAACGTTAAGTGTTTTACAAAGTTTGATAATGGCGCTTTGGGTGGCAGCAATTATGTCCAGATGGCTTGGAGGAGGAGCAACGTTAACGTTGCGTTTCTCGCCCTTAATGACAGGGTTAGTAGCAGGTTTAGTGATGGGCGATGTCCCGAAAGCGATGATTGTCACCGCAGCATTACAAATGATTTACATGGGTGTTTTTTCACCAGGTGGCTCTATGCCAGCAGAACCATCAATTGCGGCAGCGATTGCTGTGCCAGTTGCGTTGCTAGGGAATTTGAAGCCGGAAGCGGCTATTGCCGTAGCGGTTCCTGTCGGTCTTTTAGGAAGTTATTTATATCAATTCCGTTTCTTTATTAACACGTTTTTAGGGAAGTATACCGATCGTGCGGTGGCTGAACTAAATTCTAAAAAAATTGCCCGCTCAATTATCTGGTATCCAACGATTGCCTCATTTATTTTATTCGTTCCATTAGTCTTTTTTGCTCTTTATTTAGGGGCACCAGTCATTGCCGATATTATTAAAGCATTAGAAGGAACCGTTGTGATTCACGTGTTAGAAGTAGTCGGTGGTGGTTTAGCCGCAATTGGGATTGCGACAACGGTCTATGTCATTGGTCGAAAAGATTTCTTGGTTTTCTTTTTCCTTGCATACTTCATGAGTATCGTCTTTAAGTCATTGGAAATTACCATGGTAACGTATGCCATCTTTGGCGTAATTATTGCGTTAATTTTTGTGCAAGTCCAAAAAGGCAAACCTGTAGCAGAAAGTGCTAGTTCCGCCAGTGCCACCACTGATTTTGATGATGATGACGATTACGATGACGGGTTTTAAAAGAAAAAGGAGGAACTGAAATGACGGAAACAACAGAAAAAGTCGTGCCGAAAACAACGAATTTAGCACCAGAAGAAATTACCAATAAAGATGTTACAAAAGCCTATCTCCGTTGGCATTTTGCCAATGAAATTCCCCATTCCTTTGAACGTTACTTGGCGCCTTCGTTACTGTACGCAATGATGCCACTTTTAAAGAAATTATATAAAGACGATGAACAATTAAAAGCCGCTTATATGCGTCAACTGCTGTTTTTCAATACGCAATTAAGTTGGGGCGGCGGGGTCATTACTGGGTTGATGGCTTCCATGGAACAAGAGCGGGCCAAAGAAGAACATGAAGGCCGCGAAATCATGATGCAAGATGATTTAATGTATAACACCAAAGCTGGCTTGATGGGCGCGTTAGCTGGGATTGGTGATGCGATTGACTCAGGCACGGTTCAATATATTTTTATTGCGATTGCGGTGCCGTGGGCGCAACAAGGTAGCGCATTAGGTGCGATTTTCCCCTTTGTCGCGTTTGCCCTTTATCAAGTACTGTTAGGTGTGTTCTTTGCGAGACAATCCTTCAAAATGGGGCGGAATGCTACAGGCTTAATGCAAAGTGCGGGGATTCAAAAAGCCATTGAAATGTTATCTGTTTTAGGGTTGTTCATGATGGGAATTTTAGCTGGTAATTATGTCAAAGTTTCTTCAACTCTTCAATTTAAACTTTCTGGCCGTGAGTTTGTGGTTCAAGATATCCTTGATCAGATTGTCCCAGGACTCTTACCGCTAGCTGTTGTAATGGGCGTGTATTGGTTCTATACGAAAAAAGGCTTGAAAGTTACGCAAGCATTATTGTGGTTAACAGGTATTTTAATTGTCTTAGCAACAGTCGGTATTTTATAAAAAGAAAAGGACGTGAATCAGATGGGCGTAGTAAATTTAGCAAGAGTAGATGAACGATTAATTCATGGACAAGTGATGGTGACCTTGTCCCAAAAAAGTGGCGTTAATTCCATTTTCGTTGTCGATGAAGTGGTGGCAAAGGATAAATTTATGCGTGATTTATACAAAAGTGCAGGCAGTCGGACAGGACAAAAAACCATTGTCATTACGCCGGAAAAAGCCAAATTTTATTGGGATGAATACCAATTCAAAGAGTACAACTGTATTTTAATCGCTAAAACCGTCTCTGTAATTTATGACTTAGTAAAACACGGAGTCCCTATGAAGGAGTTAAACATCGGCGGTATTGCACAGAAGAATCCGGAAAAAGATTTATTAGTAACTAAATCTGTTTATTTAAACAAAGAAGATGCTGAAAAATTAAAAGAACTACATGAGGTGTACGGCGTAGAAGATATTTATTTCCAAGCAACGCCTTCTGCACCAAAAACTAGTTTAAAAGAGGTTTTAGGCAAATTTAATTTATAAAAAAGGCCAGTCGCTTGAGTCATTGCATGACTGTTTGAAGTAATGACTCAAGCCACTGAATTGAAGGAGGAACTTTTATGTTAGGGATTGTGATTGCTACACATGGTGCACTAAGTGACGGTGCGAAAGACGCAGCTACCGTGATTATGGGCGCAACCGAAAATATCGAAACTGTTAATCTAAATAGTGGAGACGATGTCCAAGCACTAGGCGGACAAATTAAAACAGCGATTGAGAACGTCCAACAAGGGGATGGCGTGTTGGTCATGGTTGACTTATTAAGTGCGAGTCCTTACAATCAGGCAGTTTTAGTGATTAACGAACTCGAACCAGCACTACAAAAGAAAATCTTTGTGGTGAGTGGTACCAACCTACCAATGGTCTTAGAAGCGATAAACCATCAATTATTGGGCACACCGATTGCTGAAGCGGCGCAAGCAATTGTTGCGCAAGGCAAAGAAAGTGTGCAAGCATGGGATATTTCTATGACTTCCTTTGAGGACGAAGAGGATGAGGACGATGATTTTTAAGAATGTAGTAAAGGGTGAAAGCAATGAAATGGGGATTTAGATGGTACGGAGCGGCAGGCGATGCCATTTCGTTAAAACACATTCGACAGATTCCAGGAATTACTGGTGTTGTCGGTACCTTGTTAAATAAACTACCAGGTGATGTTTGGACAGTAGCCGAAATTCAGGCACTTAAACAATCGGTGGAACAAGAAGGATTAGCACTTTTAGGAATTGAAAGTGTCGCTATTCATGATGCCATTAAAGCGGGAACGGATCAACGAGACCACTATATTGATAATTATCGCCAAACGTTACGTAACTTGGGGAAATGCGGAATTTCCTTAGTGTGCTACAGTTTCAAGCCTATTTTTGGTTGGGCTAAAACGGACTTGGCGTATGAGAATGAAGATGGTAGCTTATCGTTGTTATTTGATCAAGCTGTGGTAGAGAACATGCAGCCAGAAGACATGTATCAATTAATTCACAGTCAGTCAAAAGGATTCCGGTTACCAGGTTGGGAAGAGGAGCGTTTGCAACAATTTCAAGAATTGAAAGCCATGTATGCCGGCGTAACGGAAGAAGATTTGGTCGAAAATTTGCGCTACTTTTTAGAACGTGTGATTCCTGTCTGTGAAGAAGAAAATATCAAAATGGGGATTCACCCCGATGATCCACCTTGGGAAATTTTTGGTTTGCCAAGAATCACTAAAAATTTAGCGGATTTAAAACGGATCCTTTCCTTGGTGGACTCACCAGCAAATGGGATTACATTTTGTACAGGTTCCCTCGGTGCGGACCCGACGAATGATTTGCCTACTATAATTCGTGAAATAGGTCACAAAATTAATTTTGTTCATTTCCGCAATGTGAAGTATTTAGGCGAGCATCGTTTTGAAGAAACGGCGCATCCGAGTGTCGCTGGTTCGTTAGATATGGCGGAATTAATGCAAGCACTGGTAGACGTAGGGTATGAAGGCGTTATTCGCCCTGACCATGGGCGAGCAATTTGGGATGAAAAAGCGATGCCTGGTTATGGTTTATATGATCGAGCAATGGGGTTGACCTATATTCAAGGACTGTACGAAGCAACCAAAGCCAAACAAAATAGGAAGTGACAGAATGGAAACAAAAGTTGAAAAAAATCAACTGTATCAACAATTAGCGACATGCAAACTTTTACCACTATACACTGCAACAGATTTACGTTATTTGCCACAAGTAGAATCAGTCTTAGTAGAAAACGAATTACCGTTTATTGAAGTCACTTTTCGGAGTCAGCTGGCCTTGCCTGCCATCAAACAACTTGCTGCTTCAGGTAATTTAATTGTGGGCGCAGGAACTGTTAGAACCTTGAAAGAAGCCCAAGAGGCAGTAGCGAACGGTGCACAGTTCATTGTTTCCCCAGCGATTGTTCCAGAAGTCATTGATTTTTGTCTGGCAAATGAGGTGCCTATTTTTCCAGGAACAGCTACGCCTGGGGAGATTCAGCGAGCGCTGGCGTATGGCTTACGAGTGGTTAAATTTTTCCCAGCCGATATTTACGGCGGGTTAAAAGCCATCAAAAGTTTAAGCGGTCCGTTTTATGATGTTCAATTTTTACCAACTGGCGGGATTGATGAAACAAACTTTATAGAGTATGTGGAAGCAAAAGAAGTATTAGCAGTGGGCGGCTCCTTTATTTTATCGGAAAAGATGCTTCAAGAAGATGAAGCCTCGGCACGCCAGCATGTTCAATCTTTACTCACGAAAATCAAAGAACGACAAGCAAAATAAAAAGATGGGCTAAGTTTTGTTACTTAGTCCTCTTTTTTCTGTCCAAATACTACTGACATTATTTTAGTTTTCATTTTGTAAAAATAGTATAGGAGAAAAGCAATCAGTTATGTATAATTAGTGAAAGAAGGTTGCGTGAAGTAAAAATAAAAAGGAGAGCAAAGGATGTTAAAAAATGTAGAAGTGTTCTGGCAAAACTTTTTAGATAAACATGAATTAGATATGTTGATGCCCGATGTGTGGATGTTTGGTGATGGCTCTTCTGAGATGGGTAATCGTTTGGGTCAATTGGTTGTTTCTGGTCGTAAGACAGCGACATGTTCTTCTTTAGATATTTATAAGATGGAAGAAGAACAACTCCCTAAAGCTGGTCAATACGACATAATTTTAGATGGTCAGTCTCAACCGCTGGCTATTATTCGAACAACCAAAGTTGAAATTATGCCCATGAATAAGGTCTCAGAATCTTTTGCACAAGCGGAAGGTGAAGGAGATTTGACGTTGGATTATTGGTATGAAGAGCATGCGCGGTTCTTTAAAGAAGAACTGGCCCCCTATCAGTTACAATTTTATCCCGATATGCTGTTAGTTTGCCAAAGTTTTGAAGTAGTGGATCTTTATACAGAAAAAGAATAGACAGAGAAGCGGTGACTGACACTATTGAAACGAGCAGTTGTCGCTTTTTTTACTGATTTTTTGAAAAAGTTGCGTATGTTTATATAGACAGGGTGATAGAAAAGAGATGTGTATTTTAAGTGTCGAGGAAAAGATGGTACAATAACCTAAGGAATACTAACAAGGAGTGAATGTTATGAAAGAAGAATTTTCATATGAAATTTTAGAAGAAGTCGCTGTGTTATCTGAGAATGCTCGTGGCTGGCGTAAAGAATTGAATTTAATTAGTTGGAATGGTCGTCCACCAAAATTTGATTTGCGTGAGTGGGCCCCTGATCACGAAAAAATGGGTAAAGGCATCACCTTAACCAACGAAGAATTTGCTGAATTAAGCAAAACAATTAAATCCATGTAAAAGGAGCACCCTGTCAATGAAAAGTATGACTGGATTTGGAAAAAAGACCATTCAAAATGAAAATTATCAATTGGATATCGAAGTCAAAAGTGTCAACCAGCGGTTTTTAGATATTCAGTTGCGTATGCCAAAGGAACTGAATGCCTATGAACTGGTGATTCGGCAAGTAATCAAACGCACGTTAAAACGTGGGCGTGTGGAAGTCTATGTAAATCTCCAAAAAATCGGCAACAATCAAAAAGAAGTGCGCGTGCAGTGGGACTTAATTGATCAATTATTAACTTCGGTAGATCAACATTTAAAGGAAAACTATCCGAAAGCAACGTTTGATGCAGGGGACACGGTCAACCATTTATTAAAGCAAAATGATTTTGTCGAAATAGTGGAAGCAGAAATCGTTGATCAGACATTTGAACCATTTCTTGTTCAAGCATTTGAAGCAGCCATCGCTAGTCTTGACCAAAGCCGTGTGCAAGAAGGAACGCAAATTAAACAAGTCCTGCTTGACTACGTAGCAGTGTTGACCCAATCAATTCAAGAGCTGCAAGCGTTTGTGGGTGTTTTTGAACAAGAATACCGTCAACGTTTTGAAGCGAAATTAAACGAATGGTTAGGGAGCCAAGTGGATGAAACACGCTTATTAACAGAAATGGCCATTTTATTGGAAAAAGGCGATATTCATGAAGAATTGGATCGTTTGGATATCCATATTGATAAGTTGCATCAGTTGCTTGATGACACAGAACCAGTGGGCCGAGAACTAGATTTCTTAATTCAAGAAATGAACCGTGAAGTCAATACGATTGGTTCGAAATCAAGTCCAATTGAAATAAAAAATAGTGTCGTTCAAATGAAAACAACCTTAGAAAAGATTCGTGAACAAATTCAAAATGTCGAATAGAGAAAATGGTTTCGTGTTTTTCCAGAAAACGCTATAATATAGAAGTAACGAATAAATGACAGAGGTGAAAGCAATGACTAAATTTTATGATGTAACCTTTCAAGAATTAAGTGGTCGTTCTGTGGTAAAAACAGAAGTCGCTTCAGACAGAGAACCATTTGACGTCTGGCAAGATGCTTGTGCAAGCTATTCTGAAACAGAATTAAATATCCAAATTAACGAAGACACGTTTGTTACTTTGAATCGTCACTTTGTTGTTCGCATTGACGTGAAAGAAGTTGACGGCCCTGTCGACAAACAAGTTCGTCGTCGCGATGAATTGATGAACGTGGTCAATACGCTTTCTAATATGGGCTTATAAAAAATACCACCAAGCATTTCACGCTTGGTGGTATTTTTTTTAAATTAGAATAAAAGAAACAAGCCAACGGCGCATAGGAAAGAAAGAACTGCGGCACTTAAAAAGATTGTCCGCATGTCTGCAGTTTTACTGCTTTCTTTGCCGTGCTTTTTCTGACGTTCTAAACGTTTTTGAAGCTGACGGGTAATTACTGAGAAGATCAGCCCGAAAAGGACTAAAACGCTTGTGGCAATCGATTTAGGAATAAAATGATTCGGTTCTGCAACGGTGGTATCCCCAGAATGTTCGTTTGATTCTGACGCAGCTTCCGCTGTTGTTTGTTTTGGCTTAACTTCTTGGTAAGCCACTTTCGGTGCTTGAACCGTACTATTTAACAAGGTCAAGGGCGTGTCGACTTGCACCTGCCCTGCTACTAATTTAAAAGTAGGCTGACTGCCTTTGGGAACGACACCGTATAAATCGTTAGCCAAAGTGACTTTTTTGTGATCAATGGTTTGTGGTCCTTTGTCTAAAAGTTTTTTGCGTTCGTATGTCGTATAGGCATAGTCCAGCAAAGCATTCCCAGCCACATGCCGTTCGTATTCACCATCTTGGTTTTGCCAATTACCAACGCCTAAAATGACTTCAATTAAACGGAAATCTCCTTGTTTGACAGTCGCAATATAGTTAAAACCGCCTGTTGGACTAGAGCCTGTTTTTAAACCATCCACGCCTTGGTAGCCATACTTAGCGCCTGGTAAAGAATAATTGTACGCTTCAAAAGTTTCCTCGTAAGGCGTGCCGACCATTGTTTTCACCACTGGTTTATTGGTGATTTCTAAAATTTCTGGATAATTTTTCAGAAAATGATAGGTTAGTGAAGCTAAATCCCTAGCTGTAGAGACGTTATCGCCATTTGGGTCAATTCCTTGCATTTGATACAGGCCGTTAAAGGCACTTGCTTGCGCTCCACTGCAGTTGTAATAGGTAGTATTTGTCATCCCTAATTCAGCCGCTTTTTGGTTCATTAAATGAACAAAGTCAGTAGGCTGGTTCCCTGAAATTAAATTTGCCAACATGAGAGTCGCCACATTAGAAGAGGGGACAGCAATCATTTTTAACAGTTCACGGACTGGATAAGCAACACCTAACGTAATTTTGTTATTACTAATGGCGTATATTTTAGAAATATCGACATCTTTTTGCGTAGCAGTCACAGTCGTATCCATTGTAAATTTTCCTTGCTCCATTGCTTCAAAGGCCAAGTACATGGTCATCACTTTGGCAATACTGGCAGGATTCCACGCTAAATCTGGTTGCTGCGACCAGAGAATTTCTCCAGAATCAGCATCAACAACGATGGCTGCTTTGGGGATGCCATCCGCTTTCAGAGTCGTCCCCATTTTTTTAGCAATCGCGGTAATATCTTCTTCTGCGTGAGTCACAGTAGGTTGGGCAAAAAAGGCCCCACAACTGACAACTAAGCCTAGCAGAAACAATGTAAATGGTTTAATTCGTGCGATGTTTCTCAGTCCTTTCTTATTCACGTTTTTTCATCCTAAAGGAGTCATCACTTCATTTTACTTAAAAAATGGCTGCCTGTATAGGAATTCTAGGTAATTTGTTTAAAAAAAGAACAAGTTATGAAAGCCAAATTAAAGAAGAAATGTTATTTTTTCAGTGAATCTCCAAGAAAGTCTTGAAAATTGCAGAAAAAAAGTGCAAAATAGAACTAATACTGTGAAATTATGTTTTGAAAGGAAGTCGTTATGTCAGAGCGCGGGTTATTAATCGTATTGTCAGGTCCTTCAGGAGTGGGGAAAGGGACTGTAAGAAAGGCTATTTTCGACAGTGAAGAAAATGATTTTCAATATTCAATCTCAATGACCACTCGGAAACAGCGAGAAGGCGAAGTGGATGGAGTAGATTACTATTTCCGTTCAAGAGAAGAATTTGAAGCGATGATTGAAGCTGGAGAAATGTTGGAATATGCGGAATATGTTGGTAACTATTATGGGACACCATTAACGTATGTTAACCAGACGCTAGATGAAGGCAAAGACGTCTTTTTAGAAATCGAAGTCCAAGGGGCTAAACAAGTCAAAGACAAAGTGCCTGATGGCGTATTTATCTTTTTGACACCCCCCGATTTAGCGGAATTAAAATCAAGAATTATTGGCCGCGGAACAGATGAAATGTCTGTGATTGAAGAACGAATGGCTGTGGCCAGAGAAGAAATCGAAATGATGGCGCTGTATGATTATGCGGTAGTGAATGATGAAGTTCCTTTAGCCGTGCAACGAATTAAAGACATTATCGCGAGTGAGCACTTCCGTGTTGACCGTGTAATTGGAAAATATATTAAAATGTTAGAGGAGATGTAGCCTTATGATGTTAAAACCGTCAATTGACTCATTGTTAAAAGAAGTCCCTTCAAAATATTCTTTGGTTATTTTAGCAAGCAAACGTGCGCATGAATTAGATGAAGGCGTTCAACCAACCGTTGAATCCTTTGATTCTGTAAAAAGTGTGGGTCGTGCGTTAGAAGAAATTGAAGCAGGAACAGTGATCAGTGATCCAAATCCTGAAGAAAAACGCGAACGTCTACGCATTGAACGTGAAGAACGCAAACGCCAACGTGAACAAGAACAAAAAGAATTAGAAAACCGTTTACGTGACGAAAAAAATTAATTGAATGATTGTCAACGAATGGAGAAAGCCGTCTGTCTATTTCAGAGGCTTTCTCTTCGTTTATTCTGAAAGGTGCCAACGAGACACACAAGACAAATCAGTCAATCTTTAGTACAATAGGCAAAGAGAATTTACATAAAAAGGAGGACGCACCATGCAAAAAGTAGCCAAAGTTATTGTGGATGTACCAACGATGCAAACCGATCAACCATTCACTTATTTAGTTCCTGAAAATTTAAATGAGCAATTGGCTGTCGGCATGCGTGTAGAAGTGCCTTTTGGTAACGGTAATCGGCATGTTCAAGGGTTTGTTCTAGCCATTGAACCAATGGCTGCAACGGTTCTTGACGAAGCCAACGTTCAGTTGAAAGAACTAGTGGCGGTGTTGGATTTAAAACCTGTCTTAAATACAGAAATGTTGGCTTTAGCTGATTATATGAAGGAAAAAACGTTTGCCTTTAAAATCACTTGCTTGCAAACCATGTTGCCTAGCGTAATGCGTGCCGATTACCAAAAATATATTTATTTAACGGATGAGCTTTCTGAAGAATTACAAGATCAGTTATTTTATGGTTTAGAGGAAATTTCGTGGGACCAAGCGCAAGAACGTGGGATTTTGCCTCAACTAATGGCGTTGCGTAAACAGCAAAAAGTCGATATTCGCTACGAAGTTACGACGAGAAATAAAGTCAAAATGGTCCGCTTCATTCAAGCCGCTAAGGAATTTGAACAATTAGAGGAAATTCGTTTGGGTTTACGCAAGGGAGCTAAGAAGAAAGAGCAACTTCTTTACTATTTACAACGCTTGGGCACTGAAAAAGTCACCGCTGTGAAGGAAATGAAAGAATTAGGTTTCAGTACCGCGCTTTTAAATGAAGCGGCCAAAAACGGCTGGTTAACGTTCATTGAAAAAGAAGCGTATCGTGATCCGTTTGCTAATCAGACGTTTGAAAAAACGACTGCGTTATCTTTGAATGCAGAACAACAGGTGGCTGTGGAAACAATCTTACAATCGGTCCAAGAACAGCAAAGCCAAACCTACTTATTGGAAGGTATTACAGGAAGCGGGAAAACAGAAGTTTATCTACAGGTCATTGCAGAAGTTCTTAACCAAGGCAAAACAGCCATTATGCTTGTTCCTGAAATTTCTTTAACTCCGCAAATGGTGCAACGCTTTAAAAGTCGCTTTGGCGAACATGTTGCTGTAATGCACAGTGGCTTATCGCAAGGTGAAAAATACGATGAGTGGCGGAAGATTGAACGAGGAGAAGCGGAAGTGGTGGTTGGCGCGCGTTCTGCCATTTTTGCGCCAATCGAAAACATCGGTGTGATCATTATTGATGAAGAACACGAGGCAAGTTATAAACAAGAAGAAACCCCCCGCTACCACGCGAGAGATTTAGCGATTTGGCGTTCGGAGTATCATCATTGCCCTGTTGTTTTAGGCAGTGCCACGCCATCCTTGGAATCACGCGCTCGTGCGCAAAAAAACGTTTATCAGCGGTTACGATTAACACAGCGTGCCAATCAAGCGGCAACCTTGCCCACGATTGATGTAGTGGATATGCGTCAAGAAGTAGAAAATGGCAATGTCTCTTCTTTTTCCATGTCGTTGCAAGAAAAACTCCAAGAACGCTTAGAGAAAAACGAACAAAGTGTTCTCCTGCTTAATCGCCGTGGCTATTCGTCATTTGTGATGTGTCGCGATTGTGGCTATGTGTTGCCGTGTCCGAATTGTGATATTTCCTTAACTTTGCATATGGATAGCAAAACAATGAAATGTCATTATTGTGGGCATGAAGAGCGGATTCCTTATCGCTGTCCTAACTGTGGCCAAGATAAAATTCGTTACTACGGAACAGGCACACAAAAAGTAGAAGAAGAATTACAAACGTTGTTACCAGACAGTCGTATTCTCCGAATGGATGTTGATACGACCCGTCGCAAAGGTGCGCATGAAAAGATTTTGCGAACATTTGGTGAAGGACAAGCGGATATCTTATTAGGCACACAAATGATTGCCAAAGGACTGGACTTTCCAAATGTGACGTTAGTCGGTGTCTTAAATGCTGATACCGCCTTGAATTTACCCGATTTTCGTTCCAGTGAACGGACCTTCCAATTATTGACACAGGTCAGCGGCCGCGCTGGTCGCGCTGAAAAACCGGGAGAAGTCATCATTCAATCTTTTAACCCCGAGCATTATGCGATACAATTGGCAAAAGCCCAAGATTATGAAGATTTTTATACAAAAGAAATGTATATTCGTCATCGTGGGAATTATCCGCCGTACTATTTTACGGTCCAAATTACGGCCAGCCATCCTGAAGAAAATGAAGCAGCGAAACAAATGTTTCAAATCGCGACGAAATTAAAACAAGGCTTATCGCCGCAAGCTATTTTGTTGGGACCAACGCCCAACGCAATTATGCGTGTCAATAATCGATACTTTTATCAAGTGATTATCAAGTATAAACAAGAACCAATGCTTCAACCATTATTGAAAGAAATTTTGACCGATACACAACGAGCAACGGCTCGTGGTTTAAAGCTTTCCATTGATGCAGAACCCATGAATTTTATTTAAAAAATACAGCTTTGAAAGGAGCACTTATGCGCTATCCAGTTGTGATTCACCCGAACGAACACTTAAAAATGAAGGCTCAACCTGTGACGATTATTACCGATGAAATTGTGCAGTTACTAGAGGATATGTATGAAACAATGCTGGCCCATGATGGGATTGGCTTAGCAGCCCCGCAAATTGGGAAAAATTTGCAAATGGCAGTGATTGAAATCGATGAAGAATCTGGTCGTTTTGAACTAATTAATCCTGTGATTATTGAAAAAAAAGGAACCAGTATTGATGTGGAAGGCTGTTTAAGTATTCCAGAAACATATGGAACCGTTGAACGAGCAGATGAAGTGACTGTCCGTTATTTTGACCGTGAAGGTGAAGAAATGGAAGTTACGGCTTACGGCTATTTAGCTCGAGCTTTTCAACACGAAATTGATCATTTGAATGGCGAGTTATTTATCGACAAAATGATTGAGAAAATTGCACCAGAAGATTTAGAAGCGTATATGGAGGAACATTTTGATGACTAAAATTGTATTTATGGGCACACCAGCCTTTTCTGTTCCGATTTTAGAAAGTTTAATCGAGTCAGGCTATGACGTTCAAGCGGTTGTCACGCAACCAGATCGACCAGTTGGCCGAAAAAAAGTGATTACCCCAACGCCTGTCAAAGAAGCAGCTTTAAAACATAACTTATTAGTCTTACAACCAGAGAAAATTTCAGGTTCTCCTGAAATGGAAAAAGTGATTGACTTAGCACCAGATGTAATTGTGACAGCAGCCTTTGGGCAATTTTTACCAGAGAAAATTTTAAAAGCGCCCAAACTAGGTGCGATTAATGTCCATGCCTCACTTTTACCAAAATATCGTGGTGGCGCACCTGTACATTACTCGATTATTGAAGGAGAAAAAGAAACAGGCGTCACGATTATGGAAATGGTGAAAAAAATGGATGCTGGCGCGATTTTATCGCAACGTGCAATTCCGATTACGAAACAAGATGATGTAGGCACCATGTTTGAAAAATTAAGCATTCTAGGAAAAGAACTTTTATTAGAGACGTTACCTAAGCTAATTGCTGGCGAAATTACGCCTATTCCACAAGTGGAAGAAGAGGCTACTTTTTCACCAAATATTACTCGAGAACAAGAACGAATTGACTGGCAAAAAACCGCTGAGGCAATTGATAACCAAGTGCGTGGTATGCGTCCTTGGCCAACAGCGTTCACAACCTACCAAGGGACCAACTGGAAAATTTGGGCAGTGACACCACTGACTGAAACAACAACCAGCGCCCCAGGAACGATTATCCAACGTAGTAAAAAAGCGCTGTGGATTGCTTGTGGTGAAGGGACAGTCCTTCAAATTGATCGCCTGCAACCAGCAGGTAAAGGTCAATTAACGATTCAAGAATTTTTAAATGGCGTTGGTCAAAATGTCGCAGAAAAAGATAAGGTGGACTAACAAAAATGGCTGAAAAAATCCCCAAGAAATTAAAACGTTCTGTTCGATACGTTGCTTTAGAAACCATCGAACGTGTGGATAAAGGTGGGGCGTACTCCAATCTTTTACTTAATGAAATGATGACAAAATCAGAACTAAGCGAGAAAGATGGCCGCTTGTTTACAGAACTTGTCTACGGCACAATTAGTCGCAAATTATTGTTGGAATACTACTTAACACCATTTGTTAAGAAACCGCAAAAAGTCGATAATTGGGTGAAAAATTTATTGATTTTATCGTTATATCAATTACTTTATTTAGATAAAGTGCCTGATCATGCAGTCATTAATGAAGCGGTTGAAATTGGCAAACGTCGTGGCAATCCTGGGATTGGTAAATTCGTGAATGGCGTGCTGCGGGCGTTCCAACGAAATGGAGCACCTAGTTTGGCAGCAATTAGCGATCCAGTTGATCGTTTAGCCACGGAAATTAGCATGCCACGTTGGTTAACAGAAAAATTACTTGCCCAATTAGGCGAAGAAGAAACACGGCAGTTAGGTTTATCATTATTTGAAAAAAGTCATGCGAGTGGCCGAGTAAACACACGGTTTATTTCACGAGAAGAAGCGCTGGAAGAATTACAAGAAACAGGGATTGCCGCGAAGGAAAGTCAACTTTCCCCTTATGGTGTTGTCGCTGAAAAAGGCTACTTAGCTGGCAGTGAACTGTTTATTAACGGTTGTTTAACCATTCAAGATGAAAGCTCTATGCTCGTGGCTCCAGCGATGCAAATTGAACCGCATCATCGTGTCTTGGATGCTTGTGCGGCTCCTGGTGGCAAAACGACTCATATCGCAACTTTTTTAGAGGCTGAAGCAGGTGGTCGTGTGACCTCTTTAGATATTCATGCGCACAAAATTAAGCTAATTAATGAAAATGCGCAACGCCTCCATGTGGCGGATGTCGTCCAAGCAGAAAAGCTTGATGCGCGACAAGTGGCCGAAGAATTTCCCGCAGAAACCTTTGATCGGATTTTAGTTGATGCACCATGTTCAGGCTTAGGGCTAATGCGCCGTAAACCAGACATTAAATACCATAAAACGGCCAATGATTTTCAAAATTTACCTAAAATTCAGTTAGAAATCTTAGAAAGTGTTGCCCCAACACTAAAACAATGGGGTATAATGGTCTATAGCACTTGTACTATTACGCCAGAAGAAAATCAGGAAGTAGTGGCAGCCTTTTTAGCCAAACACCCTGAATTTGAAAAAATTGAAATTGTTGCAAATGAAAATGTTCAAGCAGTAGTAAAAGAGCAAGAACTGGTTCTGTATCCCCATCAATACATGACAGATGGCTTCTTTATTTGCTGTATGCGGAAAGTTAGTTCAAATGAGGTGAAATAATTTGGAAATCAACGTTCAATCAGATGTCGGTCGCAAAAGAAATACGAACCAAGATTATGCCAACGTTTTTGAGAACCAACAACACATAACCTTTGCTGTTTTAGCAGATGGCATGGGTGGTCACCAAGCAGGTGATGTCGCTAGCCAAATGGCAGTCAATAATTTAGGTGAGAGTTGGTCCAATGCGTCTGTCGACTCAGCTGAAAAATCTGCACAGTGGTTAATTCAAGCAATTCAAAAGGAAAATGAAAAAATTTATGAACGCGGACAATCGAAACCAGAGTATTTAGGAATGGGGACAACCGTGGTTGGTGCCATTCTTTTACCGTATTCATTTGTCTTAGCAAATGTGGGGGACAGTCGTGCTTATTTAGTTCGTGACCAACACATGTTACAATTAACAGAAGATCATTCCTTAGTGAATGAACTAGTAAAATCAGGGGAGATTACTCGTGAGATGGCTGCAAATCATCCACGAAAAAATGTCCTAACACGTTCTTTGGGAATGCCTGGTACTGTTGAAGTCGATGTAACCAATCATGAATGGCTGCCTAATGACTATTTATTGTTATGTTCGGACGGCTTAACCAATATGGTTCCTGAGACAAAAATTTTAGAAATTTTAGAGACGTCAGATCCCTTAGAATCCAAATTAAGCCAACTCGTTGCCCAAGCAAATGAAGCGGGTGGTTTAGATAACATTACCGTGTTAGTGATACACTTTGACGAACAGAAGGAGGAAAACCAATGATAGAAATCGGCAAGAAGCTGAATGGTCGATATCACATTATTGGCAGCATCGGAAGCGGCGGCATGGCCAACGTCTATTTAGCACACGATTTAATTTTAGACCGAGACGTTGCAGTAAAAGTCTTGCGCTTTGACTTCCAAAATGATCAAGCCGCCATCCGACGTTTTCAGCGTGAAGCACTAGCCGCAACTGAGCTGGTTCACCCGAATATCGTCAGTGTGTACGATGTAGGCGAAGAAGATGGACTACAATATTTAGTCATGGAATATGTGAAAGGAATGGACTTAAAACGTTACATCCAAACGCATTTCCCAATTCCTTATTCCACAGTTGTGGACATTACGCAACAAATTTTATCTGCTGTCGCAATGGCACATGAACATAGAATTATTCACCGGGATTTAAAACCGCAAAACATTCTGATTGACGAACACGGCACAGTCAAAATTACTGACTTTGGGATTGCGATTGCCTTGTCAGAAACGTCAATTACGCAAACGAACACAATGTTAGGTTCGGTGCATTACTTATCGCCAGAACAAGCGCGCGGAAGCATGGCGACTAACCAATCAGATATTTACGCTGTGGGAATTATTCTCTATGAAATGTTAACGGGGAATGTACCTTTTGATGGTGAATCAGCCGTAACGATTGCCTTAAAACATTTCCAAGAAGAAATTCCTTCTGTCAAAATGTTTGATCCAGGGATTCCTCAATCATTGGAAAATGTGGTTCGTCACGCAACCGCAAAAGACCCAAGCGATCGCTACAAAACAGCGAATGAGATGGCAGAAGACTTATACACGTCCTTGTCAGCCAGTCGTTTAAACGAACCTGCGTGGGAACCAACGGCTTTATTAGGAGAAACGAAAGTATTAACTCCGATTCCCGAAGACATCGCTGAACCGGAAGAGACAACGCCTGTCGAAGTTCCAGAAGATATCGCAGATGACATTTTAGCTGAACAACCACCGAAGAAAAACCGCAAAAAATTGTGGATTGGCTTAGCAATTGCGGCATTAATTGCTTTAGCAATAGGTGGCTTAGCCTTTGCAATGTCGGGCGGTAAAGACGTTGAAGTTCCTGATGTTACAAATGAAACGAAAGCGGACGCTTCACAAGCGCTACAAAGTGCCGGGCTGAAAGTCGATAGTGAAACCAAAAAAATTCCCGACGATAAGATTGAAGAAGGCAAGGTGGTCAAAACAGACCCCGAAGCAAAATCATCTGTGAAAAAAGGCCGATCTGTTACTTTGTACATCAGCTCTGGAACAGAAAAAATTGAGATGGCCGATTATACAAACGAATCGTATGAATCTGCTGTCGAAGCCTTGAAAAAACTAGGGTTTTCAGAAGACCAAATTACAACGAAAAAAGAATACAGTGATTCTGTGTCTACGGATAGCATTATTAAACAAAAACCAGCTGCAGGTAAAAAAGTTGATCCGAAAAAAGATAACGTCACTTTGACGATCAGTCAAGGACCAGAAACGGTTACTTTGCCTAGTTACGCTGGTTATTCTTACGAAAATGCAGTAATTGCACTGAAACAATTAGGCATTTCTGACTCTCAAATTACGCGTGTCGACCAAGCAAGCGATACGGTAGAACCAGGTTTAGTCATTACGCAAGACCCCGCACCAGGTGGCACCGTAGTACCTAAAAATGGTCAAGTGACGTTATATGTAAGTAAAGGTAGCGACAAAGTGACACTTTCTGATTATAGCGGAATTTCTTATGATAATGCGGTAAGTCGCTTAATTGCTTTAGGTATCCCAGAATCTCAAATTAAACGAGTGGACGAAGAAAGCGACAAAGTTGAAAAAGATACCGTGATTAGTCAAGAACCAGCTTCTGGTACCGCTGTTGATCCGAAAAATGACACGATTACTTTACATGTCAGCAAAGGAAGTGACTCAGTAACTGTTCCTGATATTTCAGGTTATTCGCCAAAAGCTGCAGAAGACAGCATCAATAACGCTGGCCTTAAAATCAATGAACAAGGATTATCTGGCTCTGGCGATGGCCAAGTCGTTGAACGAACTAGTCCATCCGCTGGCAGCAAAGTCAAAAAAGGCGACGCTGTTACGGTTTATTATTCAAAAGCAAATGATTCAAAAAGCACCACTAGTGAAAGTAGTACGAGTAATTAAGACAAGAGGTTGGGACAGGAGTGTTTAGCTTCAAGAACCAAGTAGGTACTGTTTAACATCTATTTGCTTTTCAAATAGTGTTTCTCAGCAATAAGAAGAAGCTGATCCTGTTCCACCGTTTATCTTAAGATTTAAGTCTAGGAAGGTAAGTCATTTCGACTTATGTCCTAGGCTCTTTTTAATTAATAGAATCGAGAGGCTCCCTTGATTTCTCTGCCACTATCCTGTATATTCGAAAGTAGTTAGGAGTGGTTTATCTGAAAGGTCAAATCAGAAAAGCGTTAAGCGGTTTTTATTATGTATACGCAGATGGAGAAACATATCAAACAAGAGCGCGAGGGAATTTTCGTAATCGAAAAATTACGCCACTCGTGGGAGATGAAGTACTTTTTGAAAGCGATAATTTAACAGATGGTTATGTGTTGGAAATTTTACCAAGACGAAATGAATTAGTGCGCCCGCCTGTTGCAAATGTGGATCTAGGTGTGGTTGTCATGAGTATGGTTTCGCCAAATTTTTCGTTTAATTTGTTGGATCGTTTCTTAGTCAGCTTAGAGTATAAGGATATAGAACCAGTTATTTATTTAACGAAAGTTGATCTATTAGATGAGCCGCAACGTCAAGAAGTCACTGAAATTAAACAGATTTATGAAGCGTTAGGTTATGCGGTGATCGCTTCGGAAGACGTAGAAGCCACCAAAGAATTAGAACGCTTTTTCCCAGAACGGTTGACTGTTTTTATGGGACAATCAGGCGCTGGAAAATCAACATTGTTGAATCAAATTTCACCAGAATTACAACTAGCAACTGCGGAAATTTCCCAATCTTTAGGACGGGGCAAACATACGACCCGTCACGTGGAGTTGATTCCGTTATACGACGGTTTGGTTGCTGATACACCAGGATTTAGTGCCATTGATTTCTTGGAGATGGAAGCAGTGGAATTACCAAAGCAATTTCCTGAATTTGTTGCCGCGGCCTCTCACTGTAAGTTTCGTGAATGTATGCACCACAAAGAACCTGGTTGTGAAGTGAAACGCCAAGTGGAAGCGGGAACCATTGCGACGAGTCGTTACGAAAATTATTTACAGTTTTTAATGGAAATCGAGAATCGACGACCTGTTTATAAGAAAAAATCATAGCAAATATAAAGGGAGCGAGCCAAATGAAACTAGCACCATCCATTTTAAGTGCCGATTTTGCCAATTTAGAAAGAGATATCCGTTTAGTAGAAGAATTAGGAGCAGATTATATTCATGTTGATGTCATGGACGGTCAATTTGTGCCCAACATTACCTTAGGACCGAATATCGTTTCAGCGATTCGTCCAGTGACAAAACTACCATTGGATGTTCATTTGATGATTGTACAACCTGAAAATTATATCAATGCCTTTGCGGAAGCCGGTGCGGATATTATTACTGTCCATCAAGAAGCAACACCTCATATTCATCGTGCCCTGCAAATGATTAAAAATGCGGGTGTGAAAGCTGGCGTAACCATCAATCCTGGGACACCACTTTCGATGATTGAAAATGTATTAGACTTAGCAGACCAAGTCTTGGTAATGACTGTCAATCCAGGCTTTGGCGGACAATCATTTATTGAAAACTCACTAGAAAAAATTGCTCAATTAAAAGAATGGAAAGAAACAAAAGGATACACCTATGAAATTGAAGTCGATGGCGGGATTGTTCCTGAAACTGCCGCACGCTGTAAAGAAGCCGGTGCGGAAGTGTTTGTTGCAGGCTCCTACATTTATAATGCTGAAAATCCTCAAGAACGAATCGATGCACTGAGAGCAGTGCTAGACAAATGAGTCGTGTCTTACTGGTAGCCGGCGGTGAGCCAAGTGATTGGCCAACCATTGAACCAGCTACGTATGATTATTTCGTAGGTATTGATCGCGGCTGTCTCCATTTATTAGAGGCCGATTTACCGTTACAATTAGCGGTGGGCGATTTTGATTCATTATCACGAGAAGAATACCATTTTGTCCAAGAAACTGCCAAAACAATTATCCAAGCACCTGCTGAAAAAGATGATACAGACACACAATTAGCACTTCAAGAAGCTTTACAACGATTTCCACAAGCAGAGATGACGATTATCGGTGCAACAGGGGGCAGAATTGACCACCTGTTAGCCAATCTTTGGTTACCCTTTGAACCACGATTTCAAGGTGTACTTCGCCAAATCCGTCTATGCGATCGTCAAAATAGCATTCAGTATTACGCCCCTGGTTCGTATATCGTACCGAAAGAGCCAGATAAAGAATATCTGGCCTACTGCTGTTTGACGCCTGTAGAAAACTTGACGCTACGACGCAGTAAATATTTATTAACCAATCAAGATGTTCCTTATCCAACATCGTATGCAAGTAACGAATTTATCGAAGAAGCCGCTGCTTTTTCCTTCGATGCAGGGATGATTGCGGTTATTCAAAGTAAAGACAAGTAAAAAGAGGTTGAACCTTCAGCACTTTGCTGAAGGTCACCCTCTTTTTTTTGCAATAAAAAAAGCCGAACAACGAACGTCCAGCTTTGCTTATTTAAGTTTATTAAACACGTTCGATTTTACCAGATTTCAAAGCACGAGTTGACACCCAAACTTTTTTAGGTTTACCATCGATTAATACGCGAACTTTTTGTAAGTTAGGTTTCACAGTGCGTTTTGTTGAGTTCATCGCATGTGAACGGTTATTACCACTTGAAGTCTTACGACCAGTGAAGTAACATACTTTTGCCATTTTAAGTTTCCTCCTTTGCCTTGATCTTGGAGCGATAATATTCAGCTCATACTAACTTAATTTATCATATTAGGCACTGATTTGCAAGAAGATTTTTAGTTGATAGTGATAAAATTAGCTTTTCAACAAATCACAAGTCTAGAACAAAGTTGACAGGAAATTACTAATTAGATTAGAATTTAATTAGAGACGTGAAAGGAGAACTGGAATGATTGAAATAATTATTTGTGAAAAACAAAAAAGGCGCAGAGAATGGCTGGAGAAATGGATTCCTCGTTTGATACTGATAGAAAAGTTTGAAATGAAAATCGTCTTATCTGTTAATGAGGGCTCCGAAGTCATTACTTATATTCAAAAAAATCCTCTAAAACCGAGGCTGATTTTTTGGGGAATTGAAGAGAATGAAGATGTACATAGTTTAGAAGCAGCGATAGCAATTAGAAAATTGGATGATGGTTTCAGTAAATTAGTATTTTTAGCAAGTAATCCTTGTTTTCTAAGGAAATCCTATGATTATAAGCTAGAGGCAATGGATTTTATTACAGAAACGGAAAAAGAACGATTGAAAAAAAGGGTGCATGAGTGCATAAGAGTCGCAAATCAACGTTTTAAACAAATAAATTTATTCAGAGGAACAGTTCAGTTAATAGAAAAACATCAAATAAGAACTGTCGATTTATCAGAAATATTATATTTAGAATCTTCTGATAGTCCGCATAAAATAGTTATTCATCGAGCAACTGAGTATTTTGAAATTTATGGAACCTTAAGGGACTTTGAAAAAGAGTTTGAAATCCTATGTAGATGTCATCAATCTTTTCTGGTTAATTTAAACCATATAAAACAAGTATCAATAAAAGACCGATTAGTTAGAATGAGCAACGAGGATATTTGCTTAGTCTCGGTACGAGGAATGAAACAATTAAAACTAAAATTAATAGAACGGAATATAAAATACAAGTAGGCTGTTTTAGTAGTCGTTTAAGAAAAAACGGGTATTTTATTTAAGAATTATGCTAAGTTTATTCTAAGAGCTGATAGTAATTAGGAGGAAAGTCTATGAAAAGAAAACAACTTAAAATAATTGTTGCGATGTTCTTATTGGTAGGTTTGAGCTTGTTTTATTCTGGAAGAAAGGTAGAAGCTGCTTCAATGGCTACTACAGTGAAGAGCTCAATGGGCTATAATTATAATTTGGCTGGAAATATTTTTCGTATTGATAACTATTGGCGAACAATTTATTATAATCAATATTGTTATCGCAGTGGTCAAGGCGCATATTGGGGTTCGAACGGAATCTATAAAACGAAAACAACTGCTTATTATTACAGCTACAGGTAGTGATAGGAAAAAATCAGCTCTCAGGATACAGGATTTTTTAAACTATTCTGTATCCGCTTACATAACGTTTTGGTGGAGGCTAATAAAATGATTGAACTTGATAACATAAGCAAGTGTTACGGAAATAACGAGGTTTTAAAAAATGTGACACTATCTATTGATAAGGGGAAACTGATATCATTTGTGGGGCCAAATGGTGCTGGGAAAAGTACCTTACTGAAAATAATTGCAGGGATGGCCCCCGTGGATGAAGAAACTGTTCATTTGGCTGGGACCAAAGTCAGCAATACCTTCGATGTCGTAGGCAAAGTTAGTTTCTTTTTGAATGATACAATTTTAGTGGATGGATTAAGTGGAGAAGAACATCTTTTATTATTAAATGAAACGCAATTACAAAAAGCGTATGAATTACTTGCTTATTATGCTGTACCAGAGATATTAAAGAAAAAAGTGGGTAACTATTCTTTAGGAATGCGTCAGCTCTTGCTGATTGTTTTAGCAGTGAGTTTGGATACGCCAATTATTATCTTCGATGAAGTGATGAATGGCTTAGATCCAATAAATAGAAGAAAAACGATTCAATTAATGAAAAAGTTGAAAAAAACTAAACTTGTTTTAGTGTCCTCCCATCAATTATATGATGTCCGTGATATATCAGACAGGATTGCCTTTGTTTATGACAAGAAAGTAGAAATTTATAGCAACAAATCAGAATTAGATTTGAATCAATTATATGAAAACTTGATAGAGGGGGGAGCCCATGAAATTTGAATTGTTGAAAAGTTTGAAAAATAAAAAAAATAGCATCCTTGCAATTGTTTTTTTCTTATTATGTACCTTGCAATTATTTTCGGCAATGAGAATGGTGGGAACATTTGCAATAAATAGTGAAAATAGCATAAAAGAAAACATTACTATTCTATCAGAAGAGATAAAAACTGCTAAAAATGATGAGCAACAAGCTTCGATTGATCATAAGACAAAACAATTTATTCAAGAATATATTGCATCGACAGAAAAAATGCTAAATCTTTTAGAAAAACAGTTAGATAGTTTGGCAACAAAAAATTACAAAACATATTGGAATTTGGAAAGTAAGAAGAAGGATATCCTTTTAAATTCACAATCTGTGCAAGGGCAAGATTCTTTACAAGAAAGAATTCGTTTGGAAAATGATCAGCTTTTAATTACAGAATTAAATAAAAGAAAATTGGACTTTGAAACGGACCTTGGATTGCCGATTAGAGCTTTTCCTTTTTTAATCGGGTTATGTCAGTTTCTCTCATCGGTCTTAGTTATTATTTTATTTATCGTTTTAATGGGTGACAGCCTTTCACGAGATTTTGAAAATAAAAGTTTTTATCTCTATGCTCCCGTGTTGCAAGGTTTTAAACAACTGATTTTAAAAAAGAATCTCAGTAATACGTTCCTAAGTTTTGCTCTTTTACTGGGGAGTGCAGGACTTGTTTTTCTAGTTGCTGGAATTCTCAACGGTTTCAATACAGGGGATTATCCACTGATTATTGGTAATGAACAATTAGGCTATTCTACGATAACTGTCTGGGAATTAATATTTCGCTTTATTCCTTACTATTTAGTGGTTATTTTTTTTCTGAGTTCTTTCCTAACAATGATTAGTGCTCTCGTCAAAAAATCGCTAGCATCAATAGGAATTGTAATTATTTCCTATTTTGGTTATACATTAGTGGCACAAAGCGAACTACTTACTAATGTGAAAAAATTTATTCCTTACAGCTATATCGATATATTTAAAGTTGTTACATTACAAGAATTACAGATGCCACAGAACGTCTATTTAGTTGGTTTTATTATATTAGGCGCCTGTGCGATGGCATTTAATTATTTGACAGCTGTTTTTTTAAATAACGTAAAGATTTTTGAAACGATATAATAAATTCCTAGGCTTACTTAATTTACAGTTGAAACAAAATCAGCAGACAAGATTCAATGTACCAAGTCGAATCTTGTCTTTTTCTGCATTGACAATGCACGACAAACGTTGTAAATTGTACAAATGTTGGTAATTATGAGGAAGGGTCTATAATATCTGACGAACTTCCTTTTAATTAAAGGCTGGATATGATAAAATGTTATGGAAGAAAATAGGGCGAATGTGCTCTTATAAGGAGGCTTTCATCAATGGCTGTAAAAATTCAAACACCCGCAGGTACCATTGAGATTACCAATGATGTGATCGCTACAGTAGTTGGCGGAGCTGCGACAGATATTTACGGAATTATCGGAATGGCAAGCAAAAATCAAATTAAAGATAACTTAAACGATATTTTACGTCGTGAGAATTACTCACGTGGTGTCGTTGTTCGTCAAGAAGACAACGGAATCGCAGTGGATGTCTACACGATTGTTAGTTATGGTACAAAAATTTCTGAAGTTTCTCGTAACGTCCAAGAAAAAGTAAAATATAATCTTGAAACATTATTAGGTGTCACTGCGAATTCAGTTAACGTTTTTGTTCAAGGAGTTCGTGTATTACCGGATTAGAGGTAGTGTACTGTCAACGATGCAATTGCACAAGGAAGTCGTGTGTTGCCGTTAGCGGTAAATCTGAAGGAGGATTTTTTAGGTGAATGTAACAGAAATCAGCGCAGGTCAGTTCCAGGAAATGGTCCAGGCAGGTGCGACTCGTCTGCACACAAATGCAGAATATGTCAACTCATTAAACGTTTTCCCTGTACCCGATGGTGATACAGGAACAAATATGAACTTATCAATGACCAGTGGTGCAAAGGCTGTGGCCGATTCTCGCTCTGAAAAAGTAGGAGAATTAGCAGGTGCGTTATCCAAAGGGTTATTAATGGGTGCTCGTGGAAACTCTGGGGTTATTTTATCTCAATTATTCCGTGGCTTCTCAAAACAAATTCCTGAGGTTACAACATTAAATGCCAAAGACTTGGCCGCTGCTTTTACACATGGTGTAGAAACAGCGTATAAAGCAGTGATGAAACCCGTTGAAGGAACAATCTTAACTGTTTCTCGTGAAGCGGCGCGTTCTGGTGAACGTAAAGCGAAAGAAACAGATGACTGTATCGAAGTTATGACAGCTGTTGTAGCAGGTGCTAAACGTGCCTTAGCGAAAACACCTGATTTATTACCTGTCCTAAAAGAAGTCGGCGTTGTAGATAGTGGGGGTCAAGGACTACTATTTATCTATGAAGGATTTTTAGAAGCGCTTAGTGGTGAATTTTTACCAACTGAGACGTATGAACCAAGTCCTGCCGAAATGGACGAAATGGTTAATGCTGAACATCACCGTGGTGTTAGTGGCCACGTTGCGACAGAAGACATTAAATTTGGCTATTGTACAGAAATTATGGTTCGTATCGGCGAAGGCCCAACCGTGGACAGCGCTTTTGATTATGAAACATTCAGAAACTACTTAAATGAACTAGGCGATTCTCTATTAGTCGTTAACGATGACGAAATTATCAAAGTTCACGTACACACCGAGCATCCAGGTGAAGTGATGAACTACGGCCAAAAATTTGGTTCGTTAGTAAAAATAAAAGTAGACAATATGCGTTTACAACATGAAACGTTAGTTGAACGCGATGCTCAGCAAGAAGCGTTGACTGAAAAAGTTCGCGTACCGTTTGCTGTGATTGCTATTGCAGCCGGTGAAGGCGTTCAAGAATTATTCCGAAGTTTAGGTGCAAGCTACATTATTAGTGGTGGCCAAACAATGAACCCAAGTACGGAAGATATTTTAAAAGCAGTCAAAGAAGTGAATGCAGAGCAAGTCATTATTTTACCAAACAATAAAAACATCTTTATGGCGGCTGATCAAGCAGCAGAAGTTGCCGATGTACCAGTAGCGGTTGTTCCATCTAAAACCATTTCTCAAGGAATGACAGCAATGTTAGCTTTCAATGATCAACAATCATTAGAAGAAAACAAAGCAAGTATGACGGAAATGTTAGACAGCGTTGTGAGTGGTCAAGTAACCACAGCTGTTCGTGACACAACCATTGATGACGTTGAAATTAAAAAAGATGACTTCTTAGGAATGATTGATGGTAAAATCGTCGTTTCTGAAGCAGATCGTTTTAATGCATCATTAGACACGTTGAACCGCATGATTGATGAAGACACTGAAATCGTGACAATTATTGTCGGCGAAGATGGTTCGGTTGAAGAAGCTGAAAAGCTAATCGCTATTTTAGTTTCTGAAAACGATGAACTAGAAACAGAACTTCATGAAGGTGGACAACCTGTATATCCATACTTATTCTCAGCAGAATAGGTTTTCGTGATGAAAAAATAAAAACGAATAGGCTGGTTCATTAGTTAGGGCTAATGAACCAGCCTATTTAATGAATGATCCATTTTTTTGCGTATATTAATGAGGAGGGGATTTTATGGACATCACAGATTTAGTCAGCGTATTGCCCGGTGTTGGCCCAAAACGTGCTGAAAATTTACAAGAACTGGGGATTGCTACAATTGAAGACTTATTGACGTATTATCCCTTCCGCTACGATGATATCCAAGAAAAGGATTTAAGCGAGATTCAGGATCAGGAAAAAGTTACGCTAAAAGGGCTAGTGGTTTCGGAAGCAGTCGTTAGTCGGTACGGTTATAAGAAGAGCCGGTTAACGTTTCGAATGATGCAAGAACATGCGGTCATTAATGTTTCCTTCTTCAATCAACCTTTTTTAAAAGACAAAGTAGTTCTTTCCGAAGAAATTGCTGTTTATGGCAAATGGGATGCCAAGAGAAAATCATTAAATGGCATGAAAATCTTAGCTTCTAAAGGAGACAATGAAGATTTCGCCCCCATTTATCATGTGAATAAAAAAGTCCGCCAAAGCACGTTGGTTCAGTTAATCCGCACTGCTTTTGAAGAGTATGGTTCACTGGTTGAAGAGATTTTACCGAATGATTTATTAGAAAAGTACCGCTTGATGCCTAGAAAAGAAGCAATGTGGGCGATGCATTTTCCCAGTAATCCAGAAGAAAGCCATCAAGCTAAACGGCGAGTAGTCTTTGAAGAGTTTTTCCTTTTCCAACTTAAAATGCAAGGATTGAAGAAACAAGAAAAAGCGGAAAAAAATGGTTTAGCTATTCAATATGACGTGGATCGCTTAAAAACGTTCACCCAAGGACTGCCTTTTGAATTGACAGGCGCCCAAAAAAAAGTGACCAATGAAATTTGTCGAGACTTGCGAAGTCCGAAGCATATGCAACGATTACTTCAAGGTGACGTGGGGAGTGGGAAAACGGTAGTGGCTGCGATTGCGCTATACGCCACCATGACCGCTGGCTTTCAAGGGGCGTTAATGGTTCCGACTGAAATTTTAGCGCAGCAACACATGGAAAGCTTACAGCAGTTGTTTGATCCATTAGAAGTGCGAACGGCCTTATTAACAGGTTCCACCAAAACGAAAGAACGTCGTCTAATTCTCGAAGAACTGGCCAATGGCGAGATTGACATTGTGGTAGGGACCCATGCTTTGATACAACAAGATGTCAGTTTCCATCAATTAGGTTTGGTAATCACCGATGAGCAACATCGTTTTGGTGTGAATCAGAGAAAAATATTAAGAGAAAAAGGCTTAAAACCAGATGTTCTATTTATGACGGCCACTCCGATTCCTCGAACGTTAGCAATTACAGCCTATGGCGAAATGGATGTATCAATCATTGATGAAATGCCAGCTGGACGGATTCCAATCGAAACACGTTGGATTCGGCCGCCGCAGTTAGATACTGTTTTAGAATGGATGGAAAAAGAGCTGGCTCGAGGACATCAAGCCTATATTATTTGTCCATTGATTGAAGAATCAGAAGCCTTAGATGTGAAAAACGCAACAGAAATTTTTGAACATATGCAAAGCTTTTATTCCCCAAGATATCAAGTGGGATTACTACATGGTAAAATGAAAAATCAAGAAAAAGATGACATTATGCAGGAGTTCAAAGACAATCAGCTGCAATTATTGGTTTCTACCACCGTTATTGAAGTTGGCGTGAATGTACCAAATGCCACGGTGATGTTAATTATGGATGCGGACCGGTTTGGGTTAGCACAGTTACATCAGTTACGGGGCCGTGTTGGGCGTGGCTCCAGTGCTTCTTATTGTATTTTAGTAGCCAATCCGAAAAATGAAATGGGCGTTGAGCGTATGAAAATCATGACAGAAACCACCAATGGTTTTGTCTTGAGTGAGCGTGATTTGGAACTTCGCGGACCTGGGGAAGTGTTCGGTGCACGGCAATCAGGGGTGCCTCAATTTGCGGTAGGAGATATCGTGACGGACTTTAACATTTTAGAAGTTGCGCGCCAAGAAGCAAGTGCCCTATGGCAAGTGAAAGAGTGGTGGCAATATCCTGCTTATCAAGCCTTAGCCAATCGAGTGAAACCCCAAGATGAGGCAGCCCAATTTTTCGATTAGAAGAGGTAATTTTTGAAGCCAGAAAGTAAAAGCCAATGCGTATTTCTTTGAAAAAAATATGTTATACTTGTTAGGAAACAAAAAAGTAGGAGGGAATCACTCATGAAAATTGCTGTAGATGCAATGGGTGGAGATAACGCCCCACAAGCAATTGTTGAAGGGGTTATGCTAGCCAAACAAGACTTCCCAGACATTGAATTTCAATTATATGGAAAAGAAGCCGAAATAAAAAAATACATCACCGATGAAAAAAACATTACGATTATTCATACCGATGAAAAAATTGCTAGTGACGATGAGCCAGTTAAAGCAATCCGTCGTAAGAAAACTGCTTCCATGGTTTTAGCAGCGCAAGCAGTTAAAAATGGGGAAGCCGATGCGATTTTTTCTGCAGGCAACACCGGAGCGCTATTAGCAGCGGGTCTGTTCATTGTCGGCCGCATCCAAAATGTGGAACGTCCCGGTTTGATGTCAACTTTACCTGTCATGGGAGAACCAGACAAAGGGTTTGACATGTTAGATTTAGGAGCCAATGCAGACAATAAACCAGAACATTTGGTTCAGTATGCCGTTTTAGGTTCATTCTATGCTGAAAAAGTTCGGAACGTTCAGAATCCTCGTGTCGGTCTATTAAATAACGGAACTGAGGAAACAAAGGGCAGTGAATTAACGAAAAAAGCCTTTGAATTGTTAGCAGCAGATGAAACGATTAATTTTGTCGGAAACGTTGAAGCACGAGAATTATTAAATGGCGTAGCTGACGTGGTGGTGACAGATGGCTTCACAGGAAATGCCGTTTTAAAATCTATCGAAGGCACAGCTATGAACATGATGAGCTTGCTGAAAACAGCGATTCTTTCTGAAGGTGTCAAAGGAAAAATGGGTGCCTTATTATTAAAGAATGCGTTGCGTGGCATGAAAGACGAAATGGACTACTCAAAACATGGGGGAGCGGTTTTATTTGGCTTAAAAGCGCCAGTCATTAAAACGCATGGGGCCACGGGTCCTGATGCCGTCCGCTACACCATTCGTCAAATTCATACAATGTTAGAAACCCAAGTTGTCCCACAATTAGTGGAATATTATGAAGGCAAAGCAGAGTAATTTGCAATTGTCTTGACATCAGTTTGTTACTCAAATGAAAAAAAGATGGACAAATACCCAAATTGTGAGTACAATGTATCTTAGCGTTTTAGTAAAAGAAAGAACCTTTTTTCAAAAGCAGTGGAGGTGAATACAGTTGACTCGTGAAGAAGTACTTCAAAAAGTAGCGAAGATTATCTCAAACCACTTTGATATTGAAGCGGATCAAGTAACAGATCAATTAAACATTAAAGATGATTTGAACGCTGACTCAATTAGCGTAATGGAGTTTGTTTTAGAACTTGAAGATGAATTTGGAACAGAGATTTCAGATGAAGATGCAGAAAAAATTGAAACAGTTGGTGCCGCTGTAGATTATATTGTGAGTAATTCATAAAAAATAATAAGACAAAGTCGATTGACATTCGTGTTGATCGACTTTTTTTGCGTACATAATGGTTATTTTATTAAGCAATAAGGCTATTTTTACACATATTTTTGTAAAAAAAATCATACATGTAAAAAAATAACTGCGAAAAAAGTTATTTTATCTTGCTTTTTATGGAATAATTCTATAAAATTATGAAAAAACAATGAGCTGTAAATTAACATTGATAAAAATTAGAAAGTGCTATCATTAAATATTAGTTAATTTATATAATGTTTTTGAAAGGACGTAAGGGGTGCGTATGGATGCAAGGAAATGAACAATTACTAGAGGTTTCAGGATTAGAAACAGCATTTAGAATCAAAGATGATTATTATAATGCCGTCGATGATGTTTCATTTGAATTGAAGAAAAATGAGATTCTGGCAATCGTCGGAGAATCTGGTTGTGGAAAAAGTACCTTAGCAACAACGATTATGGGCTTACATGATCCCAATCATACCAAAATTACTGGGGAAATTTTATACAACAATTTAAACTTAACTACGTTTAATGAAACATTGTACAACAAAGTCAGAGGAAACGATATTGGGATGATTTTCCAAGATCCGTTGTCTGCACTGAATCCGCTCATGCGAATTGAAGACCAAATTAAAGAAAGTCTCACGTATCATACCAAAATGACCGCACAACAAAAACAAGCACGGGCCATTGAACTGTTAGATCAAGTGGGGATTCCCAACCCAGAGCGTGTCGGGAAACAGTATCCTCATGAATTGTCTGGCGGCATGCGCCAACGGGTGATTATTGCCATTGCAATCGCGTGTAAACCACCGATTTTAATTGCAGATGAACCCACAACGGCCTTAGACGTTACCATTCAGGCACAAATTCTCGATTTGTTAAAAGATTTACAAGAAGAAACAGGGAGTGGCATTATTTTAATTACCCATGACTTAGGTGTAGTTGCGGAAATGGCTGATCGTGTAGCGGTTATGTATGCGGGTCAGTTTGTAGAAGTAGCCACTGCTGAAGAATTGTTTAGTCATCCAAAACATCCATATACACGTTCCTTACTTCAGTCCATTCCCCAAGAGAATTCCGATGAAGAAGAACTTCATGTGATTGAAGGGATTGTTCCTTCGTTAACCAAATTACCTAGAAAAGGTTGTCGGTTTGCCCCACGAATTCCTTGGATTGATGCATCGGAACATGAAGAAAATCCAACATTACATGAAGTTGCACCGAATCATTATGTTCGTTGTACATGTTATAAACATTTTCATTTTAGAGACGGGGAAGGGGAAGCGTAATGACAGAAATTATTCAAATTAAAGATTTAAAAGTTCATTATCCAATTCGCAGCGGCTTCTTCAATCGAATCACTGATCATGTTTTGGCGGTTGATGGTGTGGATTTCATGATTGAACAAGGTAAAACGTATGGGTTAGTTGGTGAGTCGGGTTCTGGAAAATCAACGACAGGAAAAGCAATTATTGGTTTAGAAAAAATTACAAATGGTGAAATTATTTATCAAGGACAAGATGTAACCAAGCCGCGAAGTCGAAAAGCGATCGGATACAACAAAGATGTCCAAATGATTTTCCAAGATTCGATGTCAAGTTTAAACCCTAAAAAACGAGTACTAGATATTATCGCCGAACCAATTCGAAATTTTGAACGGTTAAGTGACCAAGAAGAAAAGAAAAAAGTCAAAAGTTTGTTGGACATTGTGGGGATGCCAGAAGATGCGTTGTACAAATATCCTCATGAATTTTCTGGTGGGCAACGCCAACGTTTAGGCGTCGCCCGAGCGGTGGCTACCAGCCCCAAATTAATTATTGCAGATGAACCTGTTTCAGCACTGGACTTATCTGTGCAAGCACAGGTATTGAATTTTATGAAGAACATTCAACAGGAATATGGGTTAAGTTACTTATTTATTTCCCATGATTTGGGCGTAGTTAAACATATGTGTGACAACATTGCCATTATGTACAAAGGCCGTTTTGTAGAAATCGGTACACGCCAAGATATTTACACTAATCCACAACACATTTATACCAAACGCTTACTTTCAGCAATTCCTAAAATTGACGTAGCGAACCGAGAAGCTCACAAAGAAGAACGAAGAAGAGTTGAGCAAGAGTATCGGGAAAATCATAAAGACTATTATGATGAAAATGGGCGGGTTTATAACTTACATGCGATTAGTCCAACCCACCAAGTAGCGTTAAAAAATGGAGGTGCTGAATAATGTGGAAAACAATTTTACGCCGTTTGTTATTGATGATTCCGCAAGTGATTATTTTAAGTGTCTTGATTTTCCTATTGGCTAAAATGATGCCAGGTGATCCGTTTACAGGATTGATTAATCCGAACCAAGACCCGAAAGTGATTGAAGCCATGCGCGAAGCTGCCGGGTTAAATGATCCTTGGTACGAACAATATTTCCGTTGGATTGGCAATGCCTTACATGGAGATTTTGGGCATAGTTTTATCTTTAAGTTACCTGTGTCCACGCTCATTGCTGGTCGGGTGGGGAATACGATTGCATTGGCCGCTGTGTCAGTTATAATCACGTATTTAATCGCCATTCCTTTCGGTTTAATTGCTGGCCGTTACCAAAATTCATGGTTTGACAAAATGGTGGTTATCTACAACTTCTTCAGTTTTGCTGTGCCATTATTCATCTTTGCCTTGATTATGCTCTTTATTTTTGGGTATCGCTTAGACTGGTTCCCAACGAGTGGAACCGTGACTGTTGGTTTGGCTGAGGGAACGTGGCCGTATTATTTAGATAAACTGAAGCATTTAATTTTACCAGGAGTCACTCAAGCGTTGCTAGGGACAGCGGTCACTATTCAATATTTGCGCAGTGAAGTGATTGATGTTAAAAACATGGACTTTGTTCGTACTGCTCGTTCAAAAGGAGTGCCAACGAATAAAATTTTTAATCGACACATTTTTAGAAATGCAGCATTACCAATTGCCTCTCAATTAGGTTATGAAATTACTGCTTTGATTGCCGGATCAGTCGTTATTGAAAAGATTTTTGCTTTCCCAGGAATTGGAAAATTATTTATTGATAGTATCATTCAACGTGACTATTCCGTTATTACCGCTCTCGTGTTGATTTTGGGATTGGCAACCCTTATCGGAACCTTAATTTCTGATATTGTAATGAGTATTGTTGATCCAAGAATTCGAATTCAGTAGAAAAAACACGAAGAAAGGGTGATAAAAATGGAATTGACAGAAGAAAAAAGAGAAGAAGTCTTACAAGAAAGTATTCCACCAATGGGCTTTCGGATGATTGCGCGAGAATTCGTCAAAGAAAAAATGGCGATGTTTTCTTTAATCCTTTTGGTCATTATCTTATTAGCCGTTTTTATCGGTTCGTTAGTGTTAGACCAAAGTGCCGTTATGCATGTAAGTATTTTAGATAAATATGCGGAACCAGGTACCGTTACAATGAATGGCACCAAGTTCATTTTAGGTGCCGATGAAGGTGGTCGTGATGTTTTAGGACAATTGATTATCGGGGCTAGAAACTCGATTTTAATCGGTTTTGCCATTACGATTATTACGTCTATTATCGGGGTCGGTTTAGGGATTATTTCCGGTTATTATGGAGGCATGATTGATAATATTTTGATGCGTATCGTGGATTTTATTATGATTTTGCCAATTATGTTAATTATTATTGTGTTCGTTTCCGTGATTCCTAAATATAGTATCTGGTCCTTTATTTGGATTATGTGTGCGTTTTATTGGGTTGGAAAAGCGCGGTTGTTCCGCAGTAAAACGTTATCTGAAGGGCGCCGAGATTACGTTAGTGCCTCTAAGACAATGGGAACAAGCGATTTTAAAATTATGTTTCGAGAAATTATGCCGAATTTAAGTTCATTAATTATTACGAACTTAACGATTAATTTCGCGGCCAATATCGGGATCGAAACAACGTTAACTTTCTTAGGCTTCGGGTTACCACAAAGTGTCCCAAGTTTAGGAACCTTAATTGGCTACGCCAGCAGTGGGGATGTATTAGTCAATAAACAATGGGTTTGGTTACCTGCATCAATTCTAATTTTAGTCTTGATGTTAAGTATAAACTATGTTGGACAAGCATTTAAGCGCTCAGCAGATGCACGACAACGATTAGGCTAATTAGCCAAAAAATGAGGGAGGAAAAGAGATGAACAAGAAACGGATTTTAGGTGCAATCACGTTAGCTTCTGTGTTAGTATTCGGGTTAGCTGCATGTGGTGGCGGCAATAAAGGCGGGGGCAATAAAGCAACGGAAACAGAAGACATTTCAAAAATGCCAATCGCTGTTAAAAATGATAAAAAAGCAATTGATGGCGGGACATTAGATGTCGCTGTAGTTATGGATACACAATTCCAAGGACTTTTCCAGCAAGAATTTTATCAAGACAACTATGATGCACAATACATGCTTCCAACGGTACAGCCATTATTTAACAATGATGCAGACTTTAAGATTGTCGATGGGGGTCCTGCGGATCTGAAATTAGATGAAGATGCCAATACAGCAACCATTAAATTACGTGACAATTTGAAATGGTCTGACGGTAAAGATGTGACGGCAGATGACGTGATTTTCTCTTATGAAGTCATTGGTCATAAAGACTATACAGGGATTCGTTATGATGATAACTTTACGAATATTGTTGGCATGGAAGACTACCATGATGGTAAATCGCCAACCATTTCTGGCATAGAAAAAGTCAATGATAAAGAAGTTAAAATCACTTATAAAGAAGTTCACCCAGGAATGCAACAATTAGGTGGCGGTGTTTGGGGCTCAGTTTTACCAAAACATGCCTTTGAAGGAATTGCTGTTAAAGACATGGAATCAAGCGATGCAGTTCGTAAAAACCCTGTGACTATTGGACCATACTACATGAGTAATATTGTGACAGGTGAATCTGTTGAATACCTACCAAATGAGTATTACTACGGTGGCAAACCTAAATTAGATAAATTAGTGTTCAAATCTGTTCCTTCTGCGAGCATTGTAGAAGCGATGAAAGCGAAACAATACGATATTGCATTATCAATGCCAACAGATACGTATCCAACATACAAAGATACTGAAGGGTATCAAATCTTAGGACGTCCCGAACAAGCCTATACGTATATTGGCTTTAAAATGGGTACGTTTGACAAAGAAACCAATACAGTGAAATACAATCCAAAAGCTAAAATGGCAGATAAAAGCTTACGTCAAGCCATGGGCTATGCAATTGACAATGATGCAGTCGGCCAAAAATTCTACAACGGCTTACGAACAGGGGCAACAACGTTAATCCCACCAGTCTTCAAGAGCTTGCATGATAGCGAAGCGAAAGGCTATACGCTTGATTTAGACAAAGCGAAAAAATTATTAGATGATGCTGGTTATAAAGACGTAGACGGCGATGGCATTCGCGAAGACAAAGAAGGCAAACCACTAGAAATCAAGTTTGCTTCAATGTCAGGCGGCGAAACTGCACAACCACTTGCTGATTACTATGTCCAACAATGGAAAGAAATTGGCTTAAACGTAACGTATACAACAGGACGCTTAATTGATTTCCAAGCATTCTATGATAAATTGAAAAATGATGACCCAGAAGTAGATATCTATCAAGGCGCGTGGGGCACAGGTTCAGATCCTTCACCAACCGGCTTATATGGTCCAAACTCAGCCTTTAACTATACACGTTTTGAGTCAGAAGAAAATACTAAATTACTTGATGCGATTGATTCAAAAGCATCATTTGATGAAGAAAAACGTAAAAAAGCCTTCTACGATTGGCAAGAGTATGCCATTGATGAAGCGTTTGTAATCCCAACGCTTTACAGAAATGAAGTCTTGCCTGTCAACGACCGTGTAGTTGACTTTACTTGGGCAGTTGATACGAAAGATAATCCATGGGCAACGGTGGGTGTCACTGCGGAAAAACGTTAAACAACGTTCCGCTGATTTAATAGAGATAGAACGAGGTCGGGACAGAAGTGTTTAACTCCGAGAAATAAGGAGGAGTTGCTTCTGTTCCCGCCGTTTATCAGTTTTTGAGCGTGGCGCAAAAATCCAAAGTGGTTTTTGTCCCACGCTCTTTCTATCTCTTACGTAAACAAACGCTTTCATCTCAGTCATAGCTCTATTTATTTATTTTTTTCTAAAAAATAATGAGAACACAGTGAATAACA
>OBZA01000061.1_pt1 | contig 53281 bp, 66 predicted proteins | sample 1476871 | NCBI WGS metagenome assembly OBZA01 (sample SAMEA2580227, study PRJEB22360) | human gut metagenome | biome: human gut; feature: human-associated habitat; material: faeces | place: Denmark | collected 2008/2010
AGAACCCGTGGGTTTTTTGCATTTTGTTGTTTGGCCGCCTGCCGTATCGGCTACCAACAGTTGTTTGTTCAGTACCAGTCGGACCATGTACGCACTGAGTATGGGTGGAAATGCGTCGTCATTTCTCACGCGCCTCGGTCGAAATGGGGTCCCCAACATTGCGTTGAACTTTTCGACGGCATTTCTGCTGATTATCGTGGTTTTAAACTACTTTATTCCAGCTGGTGTCTTTAACCTGGTGTCATCCGTTTCCACGATCAACTTTGTGGTGGTCTGGGTGGTCTTGATCATTGTTCATATCCTATATCGCAGACAACACCCCAAGGGCAGTTCGGTCTTTAAAATGCCTGGGTATCCCATTACCGATTACCTCACGCTGGCATTTTTCGTCTTTATTTTGGGCTTCTTATTGTTCAATGAGGCCACTCGGGTCGCCATGATCATTTCACTTGTTTCCATTGGATCGATGCTGGTGATTTACCAGCTGATCTCAAAGAAATCACGTTCCTAAACCAGCTCAGGTTGAAATTCGGCAGCCAACCCTCTAAAATTTAGTATAAACAATCAATTAGGCCATTTATGAGGGACAAAAATGATCAAAATCCACAAACTTGCTTCATACACTTGGGTTGAGGTAATTTCGCCAACAAAAGAAGAATTACGCCAGGTGACCAATGATTACCAAACACCCGTTAAATTTCAAAGTTACATGATGGACCGCCATGAGCAGCCCCGGGCAACCTATGATGAGTTGTCAGGGTTTGGTGCGCTGGTGGTGCGGGCGATCGCAAATCAATCGTCGGAGCGGATGTTGACGATGCCAATCTTTCTGGGATTCAGTAACACATTATTGGTGACGGTTTGCCACGATGAAAAACAGGGAAAAATGCTGTCGGATGGGGCTCAAGTTGAATACCCATCAGTAGTCGAGCACATTATTTCAATTTTGTTTGATATGATTTCTCCTTATTTTGATCAATTGGATGTGATTAGCCATAAAGCTGAAGAACTTGAGGGGATGCATCATCGTTCAATCAGCAACCATAGTTTGGATGAGTTGGCAGCTTTAAAAACCAGCTTGGTTTACTTAAGATCGGCGACGGCGGGGAATTTGGTGGCTTTACAGGAGTTACAGCCGACAATTAAGACCAATGTGACGTTGTCGTCCAGCTTGATGCAGCAGTCCATGGCAGCCATTTCGGACCTCTTAATTGAGTATAAGCAGTGCCAAACGATGTTTGATGTTGTGGGCGATGTCGTCAGCGAGACCGAATCGGCCTTTGGCAATATTTTGAACAATAAATTAAATCAGACCATGCAGTTCTTGACGATCTGGTCGTTAGTCTTGGCGATCCCACCAATCGTATCCGGATTTTATGGGATGAATGTTAAGCTGCCTTTGGCAAGTGCCGATCAGGCCTGGTTTTATACGGTTGTTCTCACGTTATTGATGGTTGTTGTCATGATTTGGTACATTAAAAGAGACGGTCGCTTTCGCAAGTGACCATCTCTGAAATAATCGTTAAAACACCAAACTAGGTCTTTGAGCAAAACTTGCGTTTTACTCAAAGACCTAGTTTTTAGTTTGTTCAATTGTTAAATGTGGTTGATTTAAATCGCTGACAAGTGTTCCCCAAGCTGGGTGCCACCACTGTTGAAATGTTTAAGTGCTGCAATGGCGTTTGTGACATTGCCTCTTAAAATATCGTTGTGTTCAATCTCAATGATTTTAAAGTTCATCAAAAGTTCATCTGGAAGATCATCGATAATGCGCTTGTCCATCAAGATAATATCGGGACTTTGACTGGTTGGGTCGAAGAAATGGTCAGCTACGATGTCAACGTATAAATGCAGGGAAGTTAACTGCTTTTTTAATTGGTCACAGAAGTGCTGAATTAAGACATCGTCGACAATCGGGTTACCGGTTAATGAAGGTTGAATTTTTCCGATTCGGATGTCACCAACTACTTTAATATTCACGCTTTTCACCGCCTTACCAAGTTAATCAATTTACAATTATTTACACGCTTGGCAGTGCGCTGGACGGATTATTGAGATTTCTTTTCGCAAAATTAATCATATTAACAAAATTATAATAAATGAACCTTAAAGAACGACAAACATTGAAAATAATAAAAATGAAATTCGCGACACATTGGCCCGTTTTTCGTGATTTCGCTGGTTGACCTTGGATTCGAAGAAAATGTAAAATGCCAACACAATTGTGATTAACAGCAGTTTAAAAAATGAAATTTCCAACGTCAAACATAACAGCAGGATGAGCACGCAGATGACGATCATTGAAAACTGGCTGCCTTTTTTCATGAATGCATAGTACGAAAAAAAGATGTTGGCAAAAATCATCAAAGTGATGTACATCAACGAGACCAGTGAAAAATAATGGTGGTATGAAAGATTAAATAAAAAGACCAGCCCGGTGCCGCTGATGAAGCCGTAGATAATCCAGCGACAGTGGGGTTCGTCGATAAATTTGCTTAACAACAGGACGTTGGCCAACAAAAAGTCAATCAGGATCAGCCAAATATTGACCGAAGCAGTTTTAAAATAGAGAAATCCCAAAAGAATCACTAAAAGTACGTCACTAACCGCAATCACGGAAAATGTCTTGATTGGACTGGAGACTTCGTTTAACAAAACCGCTAAAATCAGTCCGATTAAGGTGAGTTGACGAAGCTGTGGGTTGAGAAAAAATTGATTAAATGAAACGTTGGCAAACAGCATCCAGATGATTAAAAGTGAAATGATACGAAACACGGACTGTGCCAAACTTGATCGATTAAAGGTTAACAAGGGCATTCTCCTTCTTAAGTTTTCGAAAGATTGTTATAAAATTAATCGTAATGTTTTTCAGGGTGGGGGTCAACGACCAATTAAAAAATTGTTTACAAAATAAAATTTTTTATGATAAGATTGAAAAGTTATGAGTTCCCGATAGGATTCGCGCGCTGCGTGAAGAAGCCTTGTAACCTTAAAAATAAAGAGGGGGAAAATGAAATGCGTGAAAAACATTTATTTACTTCGGAATCAGTTTCAGAGGGCCATCCGGATAAGATTGCTGATCAAATCAGTGATGCAATTTTGGATGCCTTGTTAGCAAAGGACCCGGATGCCCGGGTTGCATGTGAGACATCAGTCACCACAGGACTGGTGTTTGTGTTTGGTGAAATTTCGACCACTGCCTATGTGGATATTCAAAAAGTGGTTCGAAATACAATTAAGCGAATTGGCTATACCCACGGTCGTTATGGCTTTGACGGTGATTCATGTGCTGTCATTGTGGCCCTGGATGGTCAATCGCCGGATATTGCCCTTGGCGTTGACGACGCGTTGGAACAACGTGAAGGCAACAACGATCCACTCGACCAGATTGGTGCCGGGGATCAGGGCTTGATGTTTGGTTATGCCATTAACGAAACACCAGAATTGATGCCGCTCCCAATCTCGTTATCTCATCAGCTGATGAGAAAACAAGCATCCCTGCGTAAGAGTGGCGAAATCGGCTACCTTGGCCCGGATGCCAAAGCCGAAGTAACGGTTGAATACAATGATGACGGAAAGCCGGAACGGGTTGATACGGTCGTTTTAAGTACCCAACACGACGATGGTGTTCGCTTGGACCAGGTTCGAAATGACGTGATCAATCAGATCATTAAGCAGGTTATTCCTGCCAAGTATCTTGACGATAAGACTCGTTATTTGGTTAACCCAACCGGCCGTTTTGTCATCGGTGGCCCTCAAGGGGATGCCGGCTTGACCGGCCGAAAGATTATCGTTGATACTTACGGCGGCTTTGCCCACCATGGTGGTGGCGCATTTTCCGGCAAGGACGCAACCAAGGTTGACCGTTCCGCCAGTTATGCAGCCCGCTACATTGCCAAAAACATTGTCGCTGCCGGATTGGCTGATGAAGCAGAAATCCAGTTAGCCTATGCAATTGGTGTTGCCAAGCCGGTATCGATCGACATCAATACTTTTGGGACTGGCAAAGTTCCGGAAGAAAAGTTGATTGATGCTACCCGGGCCATGTTTGATTTACGACCTGCAGGAATTATTAAGATGCTTGATTTGAAGCGACCGATTTATGAACAAACGGCTGCTTACGGCCACTTTGGAAGAACCGATATTGATCTTCCTTGGGAACATACCGATAAAGTTGATGCGTTAAAAGATTATTTCAAGTTATAAACAGCTGACAAGCAAAACGCCCTTGAAAATTCAAGGGCATTTTTTTGTTTAATTTAGAGAAAAAAGGGGTCATTTCATGACGAAAACAGCGACAAAAAGTAACGTGACATTAGTGACAATCGCTCTGTTCATTGCCACTTTTATGGCAGCGATCGAAGGGACCATTGTTTCAACGGCCATGCCGACTATCGTTGGTGATTTGCGTGGGGTTTCCCTCATGAACTGGGTCTTTTCGATCTTTTTACTTACCAACGCAATTGCGACACCAATCTACGGTAAATTGGCCGATAGTTTTGGTCGCAAGCCGATGTTTATTGTGGGAATTTTGATTTTCATTTTTGGCTCGGTCATGTCTGGACTTTCCAATTCGATGCTGGTTTTGATTTTTTGGCGGGCCATTCAGGGAATCGGTGCCGGATCGATTATGCCAATTTCAAATACAATTATCGCAGACATCTATCCATTGGAAAAACGCGCTCAGGTGCTGGGGCTAAACTCGTCAGCATGGGGGATTGCTTCTGTTATCGCCCCGCTGTTGGGTGGCTTTATTGTTGATCGTTTGAGCTGGCACTGGATCTTTTTTATTAACCTGCCAATCGGTTTGATTGTGATGGTAATGGTGCAATTTTTCCTCCACGAAGAAAAACAGCATGCCTCGACTAAAATGGATATTGCCGGCACCAGTTGGCTCACAGTCATGTTACTGGCAGTCATGTACGCGTTTCAATTAGTCGGCCAGGATCCGATTAATTGGAAGATTGTTGCCGTCTGCTTTTTGGTCGCTATTATTTCCTTTGTGATGTTTATCAGAACGGAACGCCTGGCCAAAGACCCGTTAATTCCAATGGAGCTGTTTGACAACCGGACGTTTGTTGTTCAAAACATCGTGGTTTTTCTGGTCAGTGGCTTTCTGATCGGCTATGAAGTTTATTTGCCCGATTGGACGCAGGGAATACTCGGACTGAGGGCCTCCATGGCTGGTTTTGCGGTTACCCCAAGTTCATTGATGTGGATCGTCGGGTCGTTTCTTGCCGGCAAATTATTAGCCAAGACGTCACCGTATCGAATTATTAACCTCAGTTTGTTCTTTATCCTGGTGGGTGCCGTTATTATGGTCCTGATTCCGGCCTATACGCCGTTTGTGGCCTTTTTAGGCATTTCAATGATCGTTGGTACCGGATTTGGTTTAACGGTCACCACGTCGATTATCAGCGTCCAAAACGAAGTTAAGCCCACTCAAATTGGGGTGGCGACTTCATTTAATACGCTTTGCCGAACCCTTGGACAAACCTTGATGATTTCAGTATTTGGCATCGTCATGAACACGACGATGTTACGAGGTGTCCGCCAAACTGACGGGACGTCGCTTAAGATGATGGACAAGCTGATTAATCCGTTGACTGCCCACGAATTAGGTGAAAAAGTGCTGCCTCATTTGCGAGAAATTCTGTATAACTCGTTGCACAATGTGTTCGTCGTCGGTCTGATTTTAATTGTCATCGCTTATGCAGTTAATTTAGCTGACCGGCGCAATAAAAAACAGCGAATCAATTAATCGATCCGCTGAATGGCCATCAAAATCGGTGGCCAATGGGTTTGATTTAAAAAGCTATACTTTAAAACACTGTACCGTTTTTGGTCTAGTTGACTGCCAAATTCGAGGACGGTGTTTTTTTCGCGTTCACCGCCTGGATGGCCATAGTAGGCAACCACAATGACCAGCCCATTATGAGCCAGGTGATTTAAACAACCCTTAATTGCCTCAATCGTGGTTTCCGGATAGGTGACGATCGTTTTATCGCCCCCTGGTAAATAACCAAGATTGAAAATGGCTGCTGAAATCATGGTTTGGTAGGGCAGAATTTCATCCACTTTTGAATGACTGATATTATATAAAAAAATGTTTTTAGCACTGGGTGGAGTTTTGCGAAGCAGCGCCTTGGTATTTTCAATTGCCTGGGCCTGAATATCAAATCCATAGACGGTCCCGTCCGTGCCAACCAAATTTGCTAAAAATAGGGTATCATGACCATTTCCAACGGTGCAGTCAACGACCGTATCGCCATAACTGACCACTTGCGATAACAGTTCGTGGCTGAAGTCCAGTGCGGATAATAACTGTTTCATGCAATCCCACCTCCAAATCGATTAAAGCAATAACGTGAGATGGCTAACGTTACGAAGCCTAAACTCCAACCACCCAAGACGTCACTGGCAAAGTGCACCCCGACATAGATCCGGCTGATGCCAATCCCCAAAATAATGATTGCCAGCAAAATCCCCACAATCAGCTTGGTTGTCGCGTTTTTCAAGAGTCGGTTGGCAATCAGGATTAGACTGCCGGCGACGAGCATGATACTCATTGAATGGCCGCTGGGAAAACTGCTTGAATGAACAGTGACCATGTGGGGTAACGTTGGCCGCGGGCGATTAATGAAGTGTTTGACTAAAACGTTGACGGGTCCAGCTAGGAGTACGCCATTAATTAAGAGGAACAGCGCCGCTTTAATTCGGCGGACTAAAAATAAAATCAATCCCGCCCCGACCGTAAAGCCGAGTAACGAAGTAAAGTTGCCAAATTTAGTAAAATGAATCATAAAAGTCGATAGCCCTGGACTGATAAATCTTCGGACTGCGTGACCAAAGTATTGATCAAACGTGTGAATCCAGGTCTGGTGAAACAAGACGCCATAAGCCAACATCAGAAAGATGACCAGGGAAACGCCGGCCGTTAAATTAAATCCTAATTGAGATTGTTTTTTCATGTTTTTCACTCCAATATCTAAAATTATAGCACGCTGGGCAGTTGTTTTTTACTGAACGTTTTGTTATGATAATAGGCAATAATTTCAATTTGTGAAAATGCAGAGACGAATTAGTAACTAACGACTTGTTATCCAGAAACTGAGTGGGTGCTGCGAACTCAGAGCAGGTGGTGGTGAACTCATCGTCGAGTGCCTGGCCGAACAAAGTAAGCCACGCCGGTTTATCGCCGTTATTGATCCGAGTGCTCAAGTAATTGAGAATATAGGTGGTACCGCGATAAATCGTCCTATAAGAAGCCCAGTGTGGTTTCTTATGGGACTTTTTTCATATCTTGAAAAATATTGAAAGGTGGCAATTGCAAAATGGCATACAATCATGAGGTAATTGAGCGAAAATGGCAACATTATTGGAAAGAACATAAAACATTTAAGACGACAGAAAATGCCGACAAAGAGAAATACTATGTCTTGGATATGTTTCCTTATCCATCAGGTCAGGGACTTCACGTTGGCCATCCAGAAGGCTACACGGCGACAGATATTATGGCCAGAATGAAACGTATGCAGGGCAAAAATGTTCTTCATCCAATGGGATGGGATGCGTTTGGATTACCCGCTGAACAGTATGCGTTAAAGACCGGCCACAATCCACGGGATTTCACGGCGAAAAATATTAAGACCTTCAAGCGCCAGATTCGGTCGCTTGGATTTTCATATGATTGGGATCGTGAAATTAATACCACGGATCCAAGCTACTACAAGTGGACACAATGGATTTTTGAACAGCTTTACAAGCGTGGTTTAGCTTATGAAGATAACATTGAAGTCAACTGGGCTCCAGACTTCATGGGGGGTACCGTGGTTGCCAACGAAGAAGTTGTTGACGGCAAGACGGAACGTGGCGGTTACCCAGTATACCGTGTCCCAATGCGTCAGTGGGTCTTAAAGATTACCGCATATGCCGACCGCTTAATTGACGATCTTGATGACTTGGATTGGCCGGAAAGCATCAAGGAACAGCAACGCAATTGGATTGGTCGTTCACGAGGCGCTAGTGTTTTCTTCGGTGTTAAAGGCCATCCGGATGATCAAGTCGAGGTCTTCACGACTCGTCCAGACACCCTGTTTGGCGCTACATACATGGTTTTGGCACCTGAACACGAGTTGGTGGCAAAGATTACCACGCCGGAACAAGCCGATCAGGTAAAGGCTTATCAAGAAGAAGTTTCTCGTAAATCTGACTTGGAACGAACGGATTTAAACAAAGATAAGAGTGGGGTATTTACCGGTGCTTACGGAATTAACCCAATGAACGGCAAGGAAGTGCCAATTTGGATTGGTGATTACGTCCTTGAATCATATGGAACCGGTGCAATTATGGCCGTTCCTGCTCATGATGATCGTGACTATGATTTTGCCAAGAAATTCGGTCTGCCAATTGTGCCGGTTATTGAAGGTGGTAATACCGATGAAGCCGCATTTACCGGCGATGGTCCCCACTTTAATTCAGGGTTCCTTGACGGCATGGGCAAAGACGAGGCTATCAAAGCAGCGATTGATTGGTTAACCGAACATAAGGCCGGCCACGAAAAGGTCAACTACCGACTTCGAGACTGGATTTTCAGCCGTCAACGTTACTGGGGTGAACCAATTCCGGTAATTCACTGGGAAGATGGCGAAACCACGCTGGTTCCGGAAGATGAATTACCACTTCGCCTACCAAAAGCCAAGGATATTCAAACTTCCGGCGGTAAAGAAAGCCCACTTGCTAATTTGGATGACTGGGTAAATGTCGTTGATGAAAACGGCCGCAAAGGGAAACGAGAAACCAACACCATGCCGCAATGGGCCGGAAGCTCATGGTACTGGTTGCGTTACATGGATCCTCATAACGACAAAGCGATTGCGTCTCCTGAAAAGTTGAAATATTGGTCACCTGTTGATCTCTATGTCGGTGGTGCCGAGCATGCGGTACTACATTTGCTATACGCAAGATTCTGGCATAAGTTCCTTTATGATTTAGGAGTTGTGCCAACCAAAGAACCATTCCAGAAGCTGGTTAACCAAGGGATGATTTTGGGAACCAACCACGAAAAGATGTCCAAATCAAAAGGAAATGTGATCAACCCAGATGACATCGTTGACGAATATGGTGCCGATACGCTACGGGTTTATGAAATGTTCATGGGCCCAATTGACGCTGCCAAGCCTTGGAGTACTGAAGGAATTCATGGTGCCTACCATTGGCTCGACCGGGTTTGGCGCTTGTTGATTGATGATAATAACCATCTGCGTGATCGTGTGACGACCATTAATGATGGCAAGCTCGACAAAATTTACAACCAAACCGTCAAAATTGTGTCTGATGATTTTAGTCACATGCGATTTAACGTCGGCATTTCTCAGATGATGGTCTTCGTTAACGACGCCTATAAGGCTGATTCGCTTCCAATCGACTACATGGAAGGTTTCGTTAAATTATTGTCACCAGTTGCCCCGCATATTGCTGAAGAGTTGTGGAGCCTCTTAGGACATGATGAGACAATTACGTATGAAGCTTGGCCAACTTACGATGCTTCCAAGCTGGTTGAAAACACCGTTCAAATGGTAGTTCAAGTCAACGGTAAAGTCCGTTCACACATTGAGATCGACCGTGATGCAGCTCAGGATCAAGTTGAAAAAGCAGCTAAACAAGATGAAAATGTTGAAAAGTACCTTGAAGGCAAGACGATTCGTAAGGTCATTGTAATTCCAAATAAAATTGTGAATATTGTTGTTGGATAAGTGACTGATGCGGTCGGAAGATAACTTTTGGCGCACAGTTTACCTGAGGCATATTTGAACAAATCGGGCTGGGACATGAATTCGTGTCTCAGCCTTTTTGTTTAGAAAAAATCAAAATAATCAGAAAAATAAAAAAATATCCAGCGTTTCTTGCGTATATATAATTATGAACGGGACGAGAGGGCCTGTTTGAATTAAATATAAAGGGGAAACGATTATGAATTATTTGAAGCGACAAAGAGTTAAGTATTTGGCACCAGTTGTTTTGGCAACCATTGGCGGTATGATGTTGTGGCAATCACCGACTTTAGTCAAGGCGGATGCCCAAGAACAGCGTACGGCCATTAAAACGCAACAGGTCACATTTTACGTTCAGCCACAGTATCAGCTTGATCGAGATGGCAGCTGGGCAAATGTACCCGGCACCAGGCCGATTAAAATGACTGGAACTGTTGGAGAAAAGTTTGAAGCACCAGCATTGAAGAATTATGTTCCTGCCAATTCGGAGTCCAATCTAGTGCCGAAGACCAATCAAAGTCAGGGCGATCCAATCAAGATCCGCTATCGGTCACAAAGTACCGGGCTATATACCGCAACTGTCAATATTAATTACGTTGAGAGTAAAAAACGCTATGTTATGTCAACAGACATTAAGACACTGCATTATGCCGATAAGGTCACGCTTGTTCCCAAACAAATTGAAGGTTATATACTAGATAACGTTGAGCTTCCGAACCAATATTTTGTCAAGAATCCGGACAATTCAGTCACGTTTACGTTCCAGGAATTAAAAGATCCGACCTATAAAGTGACGTTCTTCTATCTGCCAAAGGGCGAACAGGGAACAGCGCGCACAGAACCTGCAGAACCAACAAAACAGGCACCCTCCCAGCATGTCGTGGGTGAAACAACGAGCGAAGTCTCAATTTCAAACTTACCTAAACCACTCACCCCGCAGCAACCTGAAGTTGCATCCACCGGTCAGATTCCTTCTAAGAACGAAAAGTCTGATGGCCAAACTAAGGAGCTGGCGGTCGATCACGGAAAGCCGACCCAGCCAGTTACCAAAAACCTGGCAGCAACGGATAAACCCGCAACAGAGGCGACTAACGGTGATAGTCAGCCGCGTCGGAACAAAACTGAGCAGACTGAAAAAGAAAAGCGCGTCAACAATCCAGGCAATCACAAGCCGGCGGTTCCGGAGTTGCGCCCGGCGCCCAGAGATCACAAAACAGCTAACGTGGTGTCACAGGGCCCAGCGACACCCGTTGTCACGCCAAATCAAACGGTAATCAAGCCATCTGAGAGGGTTCAACTGCCAACAAAATCATCAGCAGATCTCGTCATGAAATCAACGGTAACCGCAAAAACTGCAAAGGCCGAACACAACGGTGAAAAATCTGCGGTCAAAGGTTCTCAAACACATGAAAAGTCGTCAACACTGACGCGGTCGAACATGGTTTCGGAAAAGGCTGGCAAACTTGTTTCAAAAGGGACGGTTGTTTATGCGCTAAAACGAATTGGTTTATACAAGTCAGTTAACTTTGCGAAATATAACCGGTTATTTAGTTACGCCAAACAAAAGCGCCACGCCCGGCCAATGTTTGTGGTGACCGGATATGCCAGATCGAAGAATGGCCAGCTTCGATATCGGGTCCGTGATGTTAATCATTTGAGTCGCTCCGATGGCAAACGTGGGTATATCACCGCAAATGAACAGTATGTCCGCCCAGTGTACTATCAAGGCAAACACACAAAAATTAGAGTGATCAATCCAAGGGGCGTTAAGGGATACCGTCACCAAAATTTAACTGGTCACGTCACAACTTATCGCTATGGAAAGCTGGTGAGACCCGTCAAAATTGTGCGTTATCATTTGACAACCCGTTTTGTCTTAAAAAATGGTCAATACATCACGGCCAACCGCAAATTGGTCAAATCAGTGCATTAGGAAACGGCCTTTTGGCACACGTTTTGGCTATATAAAATTGAAAAAGCAAGGGGCTGTTGGCAAAACGTTAGTTTTGTCACAGCCCCTTGCTCGTTTAGTTGAGATGGTTGGTACGGATGCCCATTTGAGATTATTGCATCAATTCACTTGCCGAATTATCGCGGTAATTTTTATCCCAGAGAAATTCGGTTAATATTTTATTGACCGCCAAATTGTTGTTGTGCAACGCACTGTGTTGGGCTTTGTCGCCAAACGCCTCAAATGTTTGGTAAAAGCTGACATGGTCGCGTAAAATATATCCCAGTGAAAGGGCGGATGCGGTTGTGACCACACCGTCTGAATTAGAACCGTCACCCAAATTACCATAGATGTTTAATACCCTGGCTTGATGCGGAAAGTTCTTTCGCAATCGATACAGCAGGCGATATTCAGGGTGAATAATTTTAGGCTTGCCAGTTGCTAAAATCCGATTTTGGTTTGGCGCATCATCCCATAACTGCATTAATGGACCGGAAGTGGGTTGGTTGGATTTATGATTATCCATAATGCCATCGTACGGCCCGGCAATGACGCATAACTTGTTCGCCCGAGGCACATCTTTGTTGTTTCCATTCATCAAATTATAGTAGATGACCGCGTAAGCACCCATGGAGTGGCCGACAAAATTGAGTTCATTCACGTGGTATTTCTGCTTAAGCATCTTACAAACTTTGGTGAGCCAGTGGGCATACTGAACCTCTCCAGCTCGATTATTGTCCATTCGAACTAAAATAATCGGGTTGACCATCCATTTCTTGATTGTGCCGGTAACCTTTAGTTTTCCGTTAGGTCGAACATGGATAATCATCCGCCGTGACGCAGCGCCACTGACTTCAGCAGCCGAAACCATATCTTTTTCGGAACGGAGAGAACTGCTCCAACCGTGAAGAAAAATCGTCGGCGTATTTGAAGTCACATACTGTGTTTTGAGTTGATCTTGTGCCCGTTGAGTCTGCCAAATATTGAAACCGAAGCTCAAGATAAGAATGCCGCCTATTAAAAAGTATAGTATTTGCCATTTTCTTGAGCGCCGATAATTTATCAACTAGCTGACCGCCTTATTTGAGAATTCTTGAATCGTTGTTTGATGAAGCCGTACAGCAGCGATAAAGCAAACGAAATTAGGACCGCTAGAACTGTTTCCATGATCGCACCGTTATAGCCGGCTTCATCAATAATATCAATAACCGCTTTATGAAGGAACATGATCCCCAATGTTTGCTGACCCAATAATTGAACCGGCTTGATGATAAATTGAGGCATAAATTTACAGAAATAATAGCTGGCACTAAATACCACCAGACAGACAATGATTGGAATAAAGGTCACGTAAGAAACCCGTGAGATTGCAATGTGGTGATAGGATGCGTGAATGATCTTTGACTTTAAGAAAAGCGCAAAGTTGAAACGGTCCATGTGCTGCATCCAAAATAACCAGACAGTCAGCATGGTTGCCGGAATAATCACCCAGAGATCCTTTACTAGTTGCTGAATCTTGTGGAAATATAAATAGCCAAATATCATGAAGAACATCGCAATAAAGGCAACGTCTAAATCCCAAGGAACATATTTATACGACAAGAAGTAAATATGTTTGTAACTTGTTGAAATAATTAACGATGAAAAGGCAACGATTATTTGTGCTTCCCGGTTTTTAACGTATGTAATGACAATTGAGGTAAAGACCAGGGCTAACAGGTAAACGTTGATGTACCAAAAGACACTTAAATAATGATTGAGCGTTCGGCCACCATATAGGAGACGTGCAAAGTAGAAGATGGTGTAAGACCAGCTCTCACCGCGGATAAAGTGTGAAAGTAAGATTAAAAAACTTCCACAAATCAAATATGAAATGAGCAATGGCAGGATTCGTTTTTTGAAAAATCCCATCCAGTCATTATTCACAATTGGTTTTAAGAAAAATCCTCCCATGATAAAGAAGATCGGCATATGCCACCAATAAAGAAAATGGAACATGGTTCCGTGCCGTGTCATAGCGTGACCAAAGACAACGGCTACGATACCGACTGCTTTGGCGACGTCAATCCACTCGATTCTTTTTTTACTCACAAGCGTTTCACCTCGAAAATTATTAAGACCATATATAAAAATATTCTAGTGCATTTAGGGCATATCTGACAACACTTTTTCATTACATCGCTGTAAATCAATTGATGCTTAAGTAATTTTTAATATCTCCAGCGGTTATTGCTATTCATTAATATCTTGATTAAAATAAGGCGAGTATTAAAAGCAAACGAAAGTAGGAACGATGATGATTGATAACAATCCAAATCAGTCGGAAAGATCTCGGGATGTCATGCTGTCAGGATCCGCATGGATGACGGCCGGCAGTATTTTAAGCCGGTTTCTTGGCGCTGTTTATATCATCCCCTGGGGGATTTGGTTTGGCAACTATTTTTTCCGGGCAAACGCCCTTTATGGACTGGGTTATAACATTTATAGCTTTTTCCTAATCGCCGCAATTGCTGGGATTCCTTCAGCAATTGCCAAGCAGGTTGCGCATTATAATGCCCTTAATGAGTATGGTGTCGGCGTACGATTATACAAGCGTGGGTTAGTGCTGGCAGTTGGGACTGGAGCAATTTGTGCGTTATTTCTATATTTCGGTGCACCGTTGATTGATGGCGGCAATCCAAATGTCATACCTGTCCTTCATTCATTGGCCTGGGCCATTTTGATTATTCCGACAATGAGTTTAACCCGTGGTTATTTCCAGGGTTATCAACAAATGGCACCATCAGCGATCTCACAATTTGTCGAGCAGCTTGCCCGAGTGGCCTATATGCTGATTACCGCCTTTATTATCATGCGGTTATTTCACGGCAGTTGGGTCCATGCGGTATCGCAATCCACTTTTGCAGCGTTCATTGGAGCCGTCGCCGGCTTGATCACCCTTGGCGTGTATTACCTCAGGCGGCGGGAAGACTTTCGGTCGTTGGTTAAAAACAGCAGCAATGACATCCATGTTGAAGCAAAACAATTATACCAAGAAATCATTGCGCAAGCAGTTCCGTTTGTCATTTTGGGAGCTGGCATTACGATTTTTATGTTAATTGATCAGTTTACCTTCTTCAAAATTATGAATATTGCAACTCACTATACCTATACAACATTGTCAGATTTATACGCCATGTTTGCGGTTAATTCGAATAAATTGATTATGATCACGATTTCGTTGTCATCCGCTTTAGCAATCACAGCTGTCCCTTTATTATCTGAAGCATTAACGAATGGGGATCAGGATCAAATTAAACACCAAAATTCCAATGTCTTGGCATTATTTATGTTTGTGATGATTCCCGCCGCATTGGGGATGGCAGCCATTGCCGGACCGCTCAACCGAGTCTTTTACGGCACTAATCAGCAGGCATTGGGCGCCAATATCTTGACATTTTCATCAATTATTTCGATTCCGATGGGACTCTTCGTTGTGGTGTCAGCAGTTATGCAGGGGCTTTCCCAGAATAAACGGGCGGTGAAGTTTTTTGCGATGGGGACCGTTGTCAAACTGGTCCTCCAGTGGCCGTGCACTTATTATTTGGGCGCCTTTGGGCCGCTTTTGTCCACCGGGATTGGCTTAATGGTCGCTAACTGGCTGATATTGCGGTACTTAAACCGCCACTTTGGGTTTGACAAAAATATGTTGGATATCGGATTTAGGAAAATTACCAAGTATTCGTTATTTATGTACGTGGCCGCGCTGGGCACAGTCTACGGACTGAATTTCGTGTTCAATTTGTTCAGTAATCCATTTGGCCGGGTTGTCAGTTTGATTGTCACGTTAGCGGCTGTTGTTATCGGTGGTTTGATTTATATTTATTTGGCACTCAAGAGTCGCATTGCCGATATGATACTGGGACCCAGAAGTGAAGGATTGAGACGATTGCTGAAAATTGACTAGTCGTGATCAGATTAAAATTCAGTGGTGGGCAAATAACGATTAGAGCTGAAAGAGGGCGGCACAAAACGAAACGTTTTGTCCGTCCTCTTTGGTTTATCGTCGTTAATTTGCTTGGTTTTTATGCATAAATTTTGGCAGTGCCTCACTAATTTGATGGGGTAAAACGACATACTGCTTTTCGGCCAATTTATCGGCGATTGCGCTGTGACTGTAAACGGCGGCCAAGACGGCTTTTGGCGTATCTCTGAATTGGGCAGCAAATCCGCCAACCATCCCGGCAAGCGTATCGCCCATGCCACCAGTTGCCTGAGCCGGGGTCCCACCGGTATTTTCGTATATCTGGTCATTGGCATAAACCTGCGTCCGGTGAGATTTGACGACGACAATTGCGTTCAGTTTTTGAGCTGCTGCTTGATTTTCTTGCGGGGTTTGGTCGGCCATTTGAATTCCGGATACCCGTTGCCATTCCATCTGGTGAGGCGTCAAAACATTGATTGAATCTTGTGGTAGCGCCAATTTGTTAGCTGCAAGTAACGTCAGAGCGGAGCCGTCGATCACAAAAATTTGCCCCGGCTTGGCTAGTTGGAAAGTTTTCGTCAATAAATCAAAGGCCTGATTATCGGTGCCAAGTCCCGGTCCAATGACGACAACGTTTGCGGCTTGGATAATCGGCGCCGCTTGTTCAAATTGGTTCCAGTCAACAAACATGGCTTCAGGCAGCCAATCATGGAGGCTGGTCTGATTTGTCTGGTCGGTAATCGTTGTCACCAAGCCGGCGCCGGAATAAACGGCTGCAAGCGAAGCCATGATAATTGCCCCGCCAAAGTTTTGACTGCCGCCGATTAAGGAAATTTTGCCGTAAGTACCTTTAAAACTATCGGCAGGACGTTTTTGAATAACCGTATTTAAAATATTTTGGGTGATTTTTCTAACTTTTACCATATTTCAGATCTCCTATCAAATCTGTATTCAAATTCATTATAGCATTTCAGCGAGTTGGTCTATCTCAAACGTCGGTACCGGATTGTGATAAAATTAAACTATAAGAAATGAACGGGAGCGAAAATGAAATGACAATTGATTGGAAACAGACGGCTCAAGATTACAAACAAGCTTATTTAAACGACCTTAAAGAATTAATCAGCATTAAAAGTGTCCGGGATGATGACCATCAAACAAAGGACTATCCGTTGGGTGAAGGACCAGCCAAAGCCATGCTGAAGTTTTTAGATTTCGCTGAGCGTGATGGCTTTACTACCAAAAACTTGGATAATATCGTTGGCTATATTGAATATGGTTCAGGTGAGAAGACCATGGCGCTGCAGGCGCATGCAGACGTGATGCCCGCCGGAGATGGCTGGGAAACCGATCCGTTTGAAATGGTTGAAAAAGATGGTTTGGTCTTTGGTCGTGGTACATCTGATGATAAGGGGCCGGCTTTGGCCGCTTATTACGGGTTGAAGATGCTGAAGGATCATGGCTTTATGCCGCACACCAAAATTCGTTTGATTATCGGGACTGATGAGGAAAGTGATTGGACCGGTATGAAACACTACTTCGATGTAGAACCGGAACCTGATTTTGGTTTCTCACCGGATGCTGAATTTCCATTAATTAATGGTGAGAAGGGGAATGCCACTTATGTCACGACCTTTGGTCATACAAATGGTTCGGATTACACGCTTAAACAATTTGAATCCGGTTTGCGGCCAAACATGGTTCCTGGCAATGCTGATGCTTTAGTGGAAACAGGCGACAATGAAAAATTTGTCGATGCCTTTACCCGATTTTTGGATGAAAATCCAGTTGCAGGAGACGTCAAGGCGACTGGAGATGGTATTGCGCTTCATATCACCGGCAAAGCTGCTCATGCCATGGAACCCAAGAATGGGGTTAACGCTGGGACTTACATGGCGACATTCTTGAATCAATTCCCATTTGAAGGGGCGGCCAAAAACTTTATTGCCTTTTTAGCTGAGGACCTTCACGATGATTCACGGGCTACCAAAATTTCTGCCGATCACGTCGATGATATTATGGGTGAGGTGACCATGAACGTTGGTATCATGAAATTTGATATGCAAAATGGCGGCATGGTGAACACCAATTTCCGTTATCCAAAGGGAACTGATGATAAACAAATTTTGGGTAAATTGCAAAAAGCGGCTGGTAAGCATGACGCCGGCGTTAATGAAATCAGCAACATGGGCACCCACTATGTTGACCCAAGTGACCCGATCGTCAGCACGTTGATGACTGTTTATCGCGAACAAACTGGCGACACAACATCTAAACCTGAGGTTGTCGGCGGCGGGACATATGCCCGCTTGATGAAGCGAGGAGTCGCATTTGGCGCTTTGTTCCCAGGTACAAAGGACACAATGCATCAGGCAAACGAATTTCAGCCGATTGACGACTTGCTAAAAGCGATGGCAATCTATGGTCAATCAATCTACGAACTGACAGTGAAGTAAAGACATTGAGGTGGTACCGATGATGGATTTTAATTATTCGCATATTTTGGTCGGCATTGACGGTTCTAAAACGGCAGCCAAAGCTGTTAGACAGGCCATTACGATTGCTGAGCACAACCACGCTAAATTAACGATTGTCGCAATTATTAATGACCGTGAAATTTTAGGAGTCTCAAAAGCAGCGCTTATCGGATTTGGCAATGCCAATCAGACCACGATTGATGAGGTGAAGTCACGGTACCAGCGCCTCATTCACAAGTATGCGCTGATGGCAGCGGATCGCGGCATAGAGGTTAATTCGTTTGTGACGTCCGGAGACCCCAAAAATACCTTGGCACATACGTTGGTGGATGATGAAGATATTGACGCAATTGTGGTTGGAGCGACGGGGGCTAACTTTGTTGATCGAATGACAATGGGGTCCACGGCAGCGTTCGTCATCGCGCAGGCACCCTGTGACGTGTTTGTCATACATCGTGATTAGCGAACGATTCAATTTAGACGATCATTAATCATTTCATTACAAAAAGTTCCCAGCAAATTTGCGTTTGCTGGGAACTTTTGTATGATACAACAGCTATTTATCTAAGGTTTTTTAGCGTTTCTGTGGGTGATTGACAATCAATCCCCAGATGCCGGGAACAATGTATAAAAAGCTGCCAAGAAACGCCAATACAATTAAGACGATTGGCCACAGGTAACCACCATTTTTATGAAGCAACTTAATGGCAAAAAAGGCAATAATTTGCTGGGTCACGTATAGCAAAGAAAAGAAAATATCGATCAGTTTATACTGAAAAGTCGTGCTGGCGCCGGCACCATCTGCGGACCTGGTGAACAAGATGATGATTACGCCAATAATCACAATTGTCACTAACCACCAAATAATCCAACCGCAAATCTGTGCGGCAGATAATTTGTGCTTGGTTTTATTCTGCATCCTAACATCTCCTCGTATGATGCCTTTTAGCGTACCAAAAATATGCTAAAACCGTCAAATAAGATTTGCATAGCGACCACCAAAAAAGTTATACTTTTCGAAGCACATCATTGAAGAGTGATGATTTCGAAGGGTGAGGAATGTCCATGATTGACATAGTGTTTAACGGTCGTTTCGCGTCAACTTTGACCGAATATAACAAGTTGCGACAAGTGAATCGGCAGGTTTTAGCGTTACCAATGTATCTAGGCTTGGGGGATATTAGCCAGGGGACTTTTATTGAAAACCGACAAACGGTTTATAAAATTCAGTATGCCCACCAAGAAAATTCGGAGTACCATGCGGCTCAAGCGGTTCAAAATCTCCGTAACGCGCTAAAATTACTCGATGAAGCGATTGCAAGAAACGAACCGCTGCGAGCTTGGTGGTCGGACGATGTGAATGATTACTGCGGTTTTTTATGGTTGTGTAACTATTTGAAAAACTCAACGGTGGAAATGTCCAGCATCAAAGTGCCAATGACCTTTGTCACTTCCGATAACGCCTTAGCAATCATTTCGGGATTAGGCGACCTCACCCCCGAAAACATTGATGAATTCAATTTGTTTGATTTAGAAAAGTCAGTATCGAAGAATCGACGAACTGCCTATAGTTATTATTGGCGCGATCTCAGAAGTGAGAATAATCCAATTAGGGCGGTTATTAACGGGAAGTGTATCAGTCAGTCAATCGACTTTTACGATCGCTTTATCCTGTTAAATTTAAGCTATGAACGATTTCGAAAAATTATCCGCGTCATTGGCGAAACCATTGGGAACTATCCATTCGCACCTGAGTGGTGGTACCGGCATCGCATCGACTATTTGGTATCGAAGGGCAGTTTGGAATATAAGATCGATCCTGACATGATGGTGGGAAAGATTCGGATTCGTCATTAACCCGATGAAAAATGGGACTTGGCTAAACGTGCTAATTTTTGATGCAATCTCTGAACGTTCTCATATTACTTAGCTGAAAAAACGTGCGAAAAAAATTTAAGCCCGGCAATCAACCATTCCAAATCAAGGAATAATCGATCGCCGGGCTTAAATTCTGAGTTCAAAACGCCTTTTCCATTTGGATATTAAAGGGCATCGCTTTGAGGTTGGCGAATCTTGGCCAACGCGTCATCGATTTGCTTTAAGACAATGTCGATGTTTTTGGGATCAGACAAATCATATTTTTGTAAATTAATTTTGATTTTAGGTGACACATCATATTCGTCAAACCATTTCTTATAGGCCGCCCACATCTTGAAGTAGTATTCCTGCAAGCCGGGATTGTCGTCAAATTGCTCGTAATCACGGCCGCGCTTCTTGATCCGGTGTTTGATCGTCTCGAAGTCGCTATCGGCGTATACAAGCAAATCAGGGGCCTTTTTAGGCAGTTCATTGAGTTCTGCCATCATATTATCGAGCAGTTTTAAATAAACTGAAAGCTCCGTATCGGTAATGTTTCCCTGAGCATTGTTTTCGCGGGTAAAGAGGGCATCCTCATAAATTGACCGGTCTAAAACATTATTATCATCGCTCAGGGCTTGTTTGATCATTGAAAAGCGTTTATTCAAAAAGTAGATTTGAAGTAAAAAGCCATATTGTTTGGGATTGGAGTAGTAGAGTGGTAACACCGGATTGTCGCCAACGGGTTCAAAAAATGCCTTGCTCCCTAAATGTTCAGCAATCTTTCCGGTTAAGGTGGTCTTTCCGACACCAATCATTCCTGCAGTTATTATCACCATGAGTAGCCCCTTCTTTAAGAAAATTACAATATCTAGTGTACCACAAAATGTTGTCACACAATATATGTAATCTTGCTGTTCTCCCGAGTTAAATTTCGAAATGGTTAACATATTAAGTAGTACAATGTAGTTAATAAGGTAATAATGGAGGGAATTCAATGTATAAAGCGGTTGTGTTTTTTGATTTGGACGGGACACTCTTTGATAACGAAAAAAATGTGTCCGATGAAAATGTCGCAGCTATCAAAGAATTGCGAAAAAATAACATTTTGCCGGTCATCTCCACTGGGCGAAATATTTTTGAAATTCAATATGTCATTGATGCTACCGGAATCAACTCACTGGTGAGTGCGAATGGAAGTTACGTTCAGTACGAAGGCAAGAAGTTAAAGGCAGAACAAATCGATAACAAGGTGATCGAAGATATTTTGGCATTCGCAAAAGAACAGGGCGACGTGATTTCATTTTACAATAATAAGGAATTTGCCCTAACTGCTGAAAATGATATGACGAAGGTCAATTATCGTTTATTGCGTTTAACACCGCACGTTGACCCCGAATTTTATAAGCACAATGAAGTGAATTTCTTAAACGTCTTCAACTATGATAAAGATAAGTTGTATCAAGATAAATTCAAGGGTCAGTTGTCCTTGGTCAGAAACAACCCCCGCTGTTTGGACACTATGAAATGGGGCGTTTCAAAGCAGACTGGCATTCAGGCATTGATGAAGAAGTTGGACTTAGGCGATGTGCCATCCTATGCATTTGGTGACCAAATGAACGATTTACAAATGTTTGCGGAAGTCAAGTTCCCAATTGCGATGGGAAATGGGGTCCCTGAAGCCAAAGAAAAAGCCACTTACGTCACTAAATCAAATATCAATGGTGGCATTGTTAACGGATTGCGCCATTACGGACTGATCAAATAACTTGGTGGGCTAGTGGATGTTTTCTGGAATGACAATTAAGATTTGAATAATTTGTGACAGTCAAAAAGGCCTGGATAAAAGCGTTTAAACCTTTGTCCGGGCCTTTTAATGTACAATTCAATTCAAACTTTAGGCGTCCATTTGGGCTTCAATATTTTTCAAAGTCATCTCAGCAGTATCGGCAAAGTTGACGTCAGCATCCTTTAAAATTGTTTTGTCACCAATTCCAATTGACGTTTCACCCGCCGCGTTGATTGATTCAACACCAGCGGCCGCATCTTCCACGCCGATGCATTGTTCAGGCTCTAAGTCGATCAATTCAGCACCTTTAATATAGATTTCTGGATCCGGTTTGCCGTGGGTCAAGGTTTTGGGGTCAACGATTTTGGGGAAGTAGTCCGTTAAGTTGAGCTTTTGTAAAACTTTTGGTGCGTTTTTTGAAGCAGAAGCCAACGAGAGGAGATAGCCGCCATCTTTGATTTCGTCGAGGAAATCTTTGATTCCAGGCAGAATGTTAGCCGGCGTCATTTGGTCAACCAATTTTAAATAATTGGTATTTTTTTCCGTGGCTAAGTCGACTTTTTGGTCATCGGTATATTTATCTTGGAGATTGCCGGCCTTGAGGATCATTTCCAGCGAATCCATTCGACTGATTCCCTTGAGGCCATCTTCTAATTCTTTGGACCACGGGGCACCCACCTTGTCAGCGACTTGATGCCATGCTTGACTGTGAAAGACCGACGTATCGGTAATCACACCATCTAAATCAAATACGAACCCTTTAATATCAGAAAACTTTGCCATTTTATTTCACTCCTTCGGATTATTTGTATGCGACTGTCGTCATTTTATTTTTCGTTAATGAATAAGCTTTACCAGCAATATTGACGTGGGTGTCGGCATCGGCTGTAACATCAAGCCGGTGGTGCCCAATTACAAATTGATAGTTGATGCCTTGATAAGTTTGCTTGAAGGAAATTTTACTCCAAGTACTTGGCAGGTGAGGGTTAATTGTGACTTGGTCGGTATCGAAACGCACACCGCCATAGTATTTGGTTTCAATCTGAAGCGTCGCACCCATCACGCCAAGGTGAATACCTTCTGCGGTCGTTCCACCTTGAATATCGTAGTAATCGGAGAACAGCGCAGTTGAGAATAACTGCCAGGATTGGTCCATGTTGCCATCAATCTCGTCGAGAACCGAGTATACAATTCTTGAAAGTGTTGATCCATGAGTTGTCCGGTCAAGGTAGAAACGTAGATTGCTGGTAAAGAAGTTGGCAGGCAATGTGTAGCCCAAGCGGTTAATGACTTTCTGGACTTCATCGAACGGTAAAACATAGTATGCCATCAATGTATCAGCCTGCTTGGCAACTTGGTAGGCGTCCGGTGATTTGCCTTCGCCTTTAAGCAACCGGTCAATTCGGGAAATGTCGCCGTACTTCTTACGGTACGAATCAAAGTTCAGCTTCGATAGGTTGAAGTATCCGGTAAACTGGCCGATAATACCTTCTTCGTTGATATCCAAACGCAGCTTATGAGCGATATCATTCATCTGATCCAGCAGTTGTTGGTCAAATTCAGCTTTCTCACTGGCCGCTTTTAAAACGTCCGGGTCTGCATTGCCAACCAACGTCGCCACTTGGTCAAACAACCAGGAGACCATAATGTTGGTATAGGCATTGTTGGTTAAACCGTGGTCATTTGAGTTTGGATATTCCTCGTGAAATTCGTCCGGTCCCATGACATGGTGAATATCATAGCGATCCGCATCCTTGTCATAGGTCGTCATGCTGACCCAGAACTTGCAGATAGAAAGCAGCATTTCTAATCCATAGTCGTTCATAAAGGCTTGATCGCCGGTAATGTGGACGTAGTTAATCACGTCATAGGCAACGGAAATGGAAACGTGTCGTTGAAGCCGGCTGTTATCAGGATCCCATTGACCGCTGACCGGGTTCAAATGAACGAATTGGGACTGTTCATCACCATACATGCCGGACTGCCAAGGATACATGGCGCCTTGTTTATTTTCGGAAGCGGCATATTTTCTTGCTTCACCAATTCGGTGATAACGATAGATCAGGCATTGTTTGGCAATGGCCGGGTAGTGAATCGCATAAAAAGGCAAGTCAAATGTGACATCCCAGAAGATATGCCCCCGATAAGCTTCTCCGTGAAGTCCACGGGCACCAACCGACGTGTCCAGCTTCCCGGAAGCCAACGCCGCACTGGTGACCAGCATATGAAAAATATTCACCCGAGTCAGCTTTTGCGAGGTTAGATCATTTTCGATCTCAATGTCTGAATGCTGCCAAACGTTTTTCCAGAACTTTTCACTATCGGATAACGTATCTTCAAAGGAAGCGTCGTTTAGTTCGTTTTGGGCGTCAACATCGAGATTGGCATTTGGATCATCACTGGTAAAGACCGTGACATTTTTTTCGAACTCGTATTCCTGTCCAGGTTCAACATTGATACTCAAGGATTGTTCAATTTGCTTTTCCTCAGTAGTCGTACTGATTAATTTCTTGGTATCATAATCCTTGCTGGATAACTTAGCATTAATGACAAACTGGACGTGGGAGGTCTTGGTTTGGCCGGTCATTGAAATCTGATCGTCGTGTGCGGCCATTCCAATCACGTCGATATGGTGTTGATCAAAGTCTTGATATCGCTCCACATTGCCGTTAATGACACTGCCGTCAATGCCGGAATAGATCTGAACACTGCCGGAAAAGTTGATCGGCTTTAATTCGTATTTGATGGCATAACGGTGCCACTGGTTCATGTTGGCTGCCTTTGTGGCCCGAACTTGGATGATGTGGCCGGTAGCCAGCTGGATGTGCAACGTCGTCGTCAACGTGCCGGTCTTAAGATCAAGGCTTCGGTAAATATCTTGAATATCGGCTTTCTTAATGGTAAATGGTTGCTGATGATCAACACCAAAGCTCAGGTACTGGGCATTCGGCAAGTTGACCAAGTCCTCATTGACAACGTCGCGATCGTTAATTTTAGTGGTTAACTGGTTGAAGACACCGGCAACGTACATGCCTGGATAATTATCCTTGTCGGCGTGGGATTCAACGTAGGCACCCCGCAGTCCAAAGTAACCATTTCCGATTGTCAGCATGGCTTCTTGACCATAGTTTCGCTTCCCGGCATATTCGCCGTAATAGTCTAGATGCCACTTTAAGTATGCTTCTTTTTCCGCGACAGCTTTTTTCAGGCCAACTTCTTTGACGTGGTGCAAATTAACAACCGGAATATTCATCATATTGGCAATCGCCAAGCCAATGTCAATTTTTTGATGATTGATGCCGATGACGGTGTCAGAAAATTCATAGTCGAGTGAATTTTCAATAATTGCGGCGTCAATGGGTAATCCTGTCAATGCTGCTTTGATGTTCTCAAGATTATCGCCAATTGAAAATTTGGGGTTATAAGTGATCATAAACTTCCGAAATGGGGGTCGGTTGGAATCTTCTGAATAGTTTAATTCCATAACCCCGTCTCGGGCCCTGATAGCAAACGTTCTCATAACAAAACCTCTTCTCAAATTTTGGAAATAAAAATTTCTGTTCACACTTCTGATTCTATCCTACAAGCGCTTGAATCGCAATGAATTGGCGCTTTTGAATCATTTAGGCGGCTGAAAAGCAGGCTATTGTTTATCTTTTAACAAGTCCCTAATTTCTGAAAGTAGAACTTCTTTGTTATCGACAACTGGTTTTTGTGGCTGCCGTTTGAGAAACTTATTGAGCATTTTAATTAAGATGAAGACGACAAAGGCGACAATCAGGAAATTAATAATCGAGTTGATAAACGCACCATACTTAAACGTTGCCCCGCCAACCTTGACCATCAGATTTGACAGATCAATTTTTCCTAAAAACAAGCCGATCAGTGGGTTAATCAAGTTGTTGGTCAATGAGGTGACAATCGCAGTAAATGCGCCACCAATAATAACCCCGACTGCCAGGTCGATGACATTTCCCCGAGCAATAAAGGCTTTAAATTCTTTTAACATAATCATTTTTCTCCTCTCAATGGGTGTGTTATTGTCATTACATTCATTATATCGGTGGCAACGCGGTAAAGACAAACTGTAACTTTGACAATTCATTCGTGAATTCAACTGGTGAAGTATGATAATATGAAATAAGAAATTTGACTGGAGAAACACCTTGAAAAAGAACAAATTATTTTTAATACTTGCCGCAGTCCTGTTTGTGCTGATTGCCGCGTTTTACATAACAAAAACATTGTCATTATCGGTTTGGTCATTTGCAATTATTTGGTTGATTGCAATTATTTTAATTCGACTGATTTTGACGCCGCTGGTGGTGGTTTTAGTTCGCCAGCATGACGCCAAAATTCAAGCGAAGCGAGACCAACAGGAAAAGGATCAAGAAAACAAATAAGATTTTATTGAACTGAAGGGGAATTGGATGAAAAAGGATTTGCTTAAGAGACTATTGATATCTGCCACAGTTGGGGTCGTGATCACACTGACCCTGTTTGTTGGTGCGTTTGGATCAGTTCAGGCAAGTTCAACAACGAATGTGTCTGATTCCAAACAACAACTAGTCGATATCGTCTTACGGCCTAAAAGCCAAAAGACACTTCACAAGTTCGTTTATGACTCAGTTAATCCCAACTCCTCGAGCTATCGAAAATTTGTGACGCCGGGGACTTTTTCCAAACGGTTTAGTCAAAGCCCAAGTAAAATCAAGGCCTTAAAAAATTACTTACACAAGCATCATTTGAAAGCCCAAACATACAAGGGTAATTTAATTATGGTCGTAAAAGGGTCAACGAAAAACATTGAAAAAGCATTTAAGGTTAAATTAGTCAACGTTAATAATGGCGAAGTGAAGTTTCAAAAGGCCACTTCCAACCCGAAATTGCCCAAAAAATTATCTAAGGTTGTTTATACAATTTTTGGATTATCCAACTATTCACCATTTTCTTCGAATAAGGTTGCCTATCAGCCTTCCTCACTTCATACGATCACGCCGCATTCAGCAACATCCGGCGCATCAAAGAAGTATTCGCCAATCCGGTTCGTCAATCGTTACAAGCTGCAGTCCTTATATGACAAAGGCGCAACTGGCCGAAGTAAGACGATTGGGATTATTTCATTCGCTAATTTTCACCCAAACGATGTTTATCGCTACTGGGATGATGAAGGAATCAACGTCAAATCAAATCGGTTGAGCATTTATCGAACCAACGGCTACAAGGGCAGTTGGGACGGGTATGACGAATCCACAATCGACGTGGAGCAGGCAGGGGCGATTGCGCCAGACAGCAACATTCGGACATATATTGCCAAGCCAAATATCATCGGGATGGTGAACTCAATTGCCGCGGCAGTTGGCCAAAACGTTGCGGACACGCTCTCACTCAGCTGGGGCCAAAGCGAAGCCCAAGTGGCTTACGAAATGAAACAGGGGATCACACCCAAAAAATATAATCAGATTATGAACCTGCTGTTTGAACAGGCTGCTGCACAAGGGATCAGTGTCTTTACCGCAACTGGTGATAACGGCGCTTATGATGGGATTACTACCGGCTTAACCACTGGGCTTTCCGTTGATACGCCTTCCAATTCACCCTATGTGACGGCTGTGGGTGGGACGACTTTACCCAAGACCTACACGGTGAATAAAAAGAAAGTATCGATTACCAAGGAGCGTGCGTGGGGCGTTGAATTTCTGTACCCTAACTATAAGCACCAACGCTTCTTCGGCAATTTAGATATGCTGCAAAGCTTCTTTGCCGGCAGTGGTGGCGGTTTTAGCCGATATAATCCGGTACCCAGTTATCAAAAAGGGGTCAGCGGAATCGGCACTTATAACGCGATCAAGTTATGGCAGTTTAAGCTGGGCCAACCAGTTCTGTTGAAGCATGCCGTTAAGCAGAGTGGCAAAAAGAGTGGGCGGAACCTACCGGACATTTCCGCCAATGCGGATCCAAATACCGGGTACAGTATGTTTATCACCCCCAAGAACAATCGCAATTCCAAGGGACAGTGGCTCATTACCGGCGGAACCAGTATTGTTGCGCCGCAAATGGCTGCGGCCAGCGTGTTGCTGTCTGACTTTAATACGACTGGGCGATTAGGTTTTTGGAATCCTCAAATTTATAAATTTGCCAAGCGATCTGATTCGCCATTTAAGCCGTTGGACAGCCGAACAAATAATACAAATTTGTACTACACGGGCCAACCCGGTAAGCTTTATAATCAGGCAACTGGATTAGGAACCGTTGATTTTACTGCGTTGAATAAAGCGTTTAACGAATAAGCGTTCTTGAGGAGATTTTGTATGAAAAATACCGAAAAATTAACGTTTGGTGACTATTTTGAACGTTTAATGATTTTTTTTGCCTTGATCATTTTGGTCGGCGTCGTTCAGCTTCCATTGATGGTTATTGTTTCAGGAAAATTATCCAATTTAGCAAATTATGTGGTTGGGATCGGCTACATTTTAGGGTTTGTCGTTGCGATTTGGTTGGCTCAATACGCTTACCGTAAATACGGTCGGCCTGAAAGAAAGCCGCTGACTGGCAATAACGTGAAACAAATCGTTATTTTCTGGGTAGCCTTTATTATTCTTGAAATGGTTTTGGGAAACCTTAACAAAGTGGTCTACCACGTTACCCAGACTGACAATAACCAGGAAATTCAAACGATTTTATCGAGTAATCATTTAAGTCTCATTTTGATGGGATTTACGGCCATCTTTTGTTCACCAATTTTAGAGGAAACCATTTTTCGGGGCTTTTTGGTGGATGCCTTTTTCAGTTCAACCAGCAAATGGGCACCGATCATCGTCAGTGGCGCCGTTTTTTCAATGATGCATATGGATCCAAACTGGGCCCATTTTAACGTCATCAGTTTTTTGACGTATGCCATTTTAGGTGGAATGCTTGCATATTTGTATGTAACAACTCGCAATCTGAAAGTTTCGATTGGGCTGCATTTCCTGAATAATTTGGTCGCTGTGGGAGCAATGATTTTTTCGATCTTTTCTATACAATAAATCTGGAAGGATGATCATTCATGGGACTAACAGTTGATTTACACAATGATGTTTCACAACGGGTAAAAGGGCCACGTAATCTCATTACCGACGTTTCCGGCGTTAAGGTTGGTCAAACAACCGTTGATGAGGGCGATGTTCACAGCGGGGTGACCACAATCTTTCCTCACACCGGCAATTTATTTCGCCACAAGGTGCCCGCAGCCGCTTATGTCATTAACGGATTTGGCAAGAGCGTCGGCCTGGTTCAAATTGATGAACTGGGAACGCTCGAAACGCCGATCGTCATGACCAACACGTTTGGCGTTGGAACGGCAGTGAACGCACTCACCAAGTGGATGTTGAAAGACAATCCAGAAATTGGGGATACCACCAGTACTGTCAATCCAGTGGTGGCTGAGTGTAATGACGGCGATGTTTCAAATATTCGAAAAATGCGGATTACCGAAGACGATGTCAATCGCACGTTGAATGATGCTGGTGAAACCTTTGAAGAGGGCGCTGTCGGCAGTGGCCGGGGGATGATGTGTTATGACCTCAAGGGTGGCATTGGCTCCGCTTCTCGGGTCGTAACCGTTGATGACAAACATCAATATACGGTTGGGGCGTTAGTCATGACTAATTATGGCTATCTGACCGATTTGATTGTCAACGGTATGCCAATTGGCGAACCACTGGCAAAATTATTGGCAGAAACGAAGAAAAAAGAAGAAAAGGGTTCCATCATCACTGTATTGGCCACAGATGCTCCCCTGAACGCCCGCCAACTCAAACGAATGGCAAAGCGGGCAACTGTCGGAATTAACCGGACTGGCGGCTATATTGGCAATGGCAGCGGTGAAATTGTATTCGCCTTTTCAACTGCCAATCAAGTTGATCACTTTCCGACAACTGATTTTGATACGGTCACCCGCTTCAACGATAACAAGATTGATTTATTTTTCCGCGCCACCGCTGCAGCCGTTGACGAATCAGTTTTAAGCTCGATGGTGCATGCTGAATCAGTCGTGGATCGTAAGGGCCGTTTGCGCCTGAATTTAACTGACGCCTGTGAGCAGTTAGTCGCTCAACAACCGCAATATCAAGAAATGGTGTCAAAGGTTCTGACTGATCTTGGGGTGATTAAATGAGTCGGAAAATTTTACTCGGTGCCGAAAATATTCAACAACTTTCTTGGGGCGCTAATAATGGTTGTGAGGCAGCCAGCTTACTAGAAGGTCTCCATTACCAGCACCATGCATTAAATATGAGTTATGGCCAGTTCCTACTGGATATGCCGATTAGTTCAAATGCAAATCCCTATGAAGGCTTCGGCGGCTCTCCATTCAAGAATCAGCCGGGTGACTTTGAAGCGATATTTGTCCGGCCATTGATGCGGTGGGGCAGTCGTTACGGACGTTTACAAAATTTGTCTGGCGCAAATCCCAGCTGGTTGTATGACGCCGTTGGCCGGGGCAATCCGGTAGTGACCTTTGTGACCGTTCATTTTGAAGAACCGCAGTGGGAAGATTACCCATTTGGGCGGGTTCCGGTAAATAACCATGCAGTCTTATTGGATGGCATTGCTGACGGTCAAGTTCACGTCAGTGACCCGATTGACGGAACCTACTGGTTATCTTCCGACAAATTTGAACGCATCTACCTTGCCCGCCGGATGGCGATTGCCGTTTTTCAGTAAAATCACATTTAAAATCGCATACGAGGACAGGCTTTCTGGAATCAATATTAGAAAAAGCCTGTTTTTTTTACATATTTATGCTAAATTAGAACCAAGATGAGTTTTTTCTAATCTTACATATCATTGAGGAGTGATTTATATGCATTTATCTCGTAGTGTTGCCGCACTTGCAGGTGTGGCCAGTATCGCATTGATTTTGGCCGGTTGTGGAAACAAATCGGGTCAGGCAAAGAAGACAATCACCACGTCAACCGATTCTGAATTGACAACTGTTGATCCTTCAAAGACCACTGCTGTTGGCACTTTCAACGTATTAAACAACGTTGACGAAGGCTTAGTCCGGTTGGGTAAGGATAGTAAGGTGACCCCGGGAATTGCCAAATCTTGGACAGTTTCTAAAGATGGTAAGACCTACACATATAATCTGCGTAAGGGCGCTAAATGGAGCAATGGTGATCCAGTGACCGCCCAAGACTTTGTTTATTCTTGGCGCAGAACGTTGAATCCGAAGACTGCCTCACAATATGGGTATCTGTTCTCAGGAATTAAGAATGCCGATAAGATTCAAAATAAAAAGGCAACTGTGAACTCCTTGGAAATTAAAGCTGACGGTAATTATAAATTAACCGTTAATCTTGAACAGCGGATTCCATACTTTAACTTGCTGATGGGCTTCCCGGTATTCTTCCCACAGGACTCCAAAACCGTCACCAAGTATGGCAATGACTATGGAACTTCAGCCAAAACCCAAGTATATAACGGACCGTTTACTTTGACTGGCTGGACTGGGACTAACAACAAATGGACATTGAAGAAAAATACCCATTACTGGGATAAAAAGGCTGTTAAGTTAGACTCCGTTAAATTTAGTGTTCAACCAGACACATCAACCTCTTTGAACCTGTACAATCAAGGCAAGCTTGATATGTCGCAATTATCTGCTACACAAGCAAAGCAAATGGGTAACAAGAAGGACATGATTTCTCGAAAGCAATCGTCGAATTACTACATTGCCTTTAACCAGAAGAAGAAAGTTTTCAAGAATTTGAAGATTCGTCAGGCAATGTCGATGATCATCAACCGCAAGACATTAGCCAACAAGGTTATGGGTGGCGGTGCCATTGATAACCGAAGCTTTGTATCTGAAGGACTTGCTGTTTCTCCTAAGAATGGCACTGATTTTACCAAGGATACGACGGCACCTGCATCAATGAACTACAATCCAACTGAAGCTAAACAATTGTTCAAGCAGGGCTTACAAGAAGAAGGGTTGACCTCACTTCACTTTACCCTGTTGAACTCAGATGGTAGTGACCAAAAACAATTAAGCGAGTATCTGCAAAGTGCTTTACAAAAATTGCCTGGATTAAAAGTCACACTCAACAACATTCCGGGTCGTTCAATCTTGTCACGTCAAGCCAGTGGTCAGTTTACCGTAACGGTTGCCAACTGGTTCGCTGACTTCTCGGATCCAATTACATTCCTGAACATCTTGACTTCAAACAACCCAAGCAACATTTCCGGTTGGAAGAACAGCGAATACGATAAGCTGATTAAAGCAAGTAATGCCGATGATGGCAGCAATGCCAATGCCCGTTGGGATGACATGGTCAAAGCGCAGAACTTGGCATTAAAGGACCAGGCAATCATTCCACTTTATCAATCAGGTGAAAAATGGATGGTTAATTCTAAAGTTAAGGGTGTTATTTATAACACTGCCGGCGCCAACTACAACTTTAAAGACGCTTATGTTAAATAATTTTGAAAAGTAGGAGTGACTGTTCGTGCAACCAATCATTAAACAAATTGACATCCAATCGGCAGCCGTGCCGTTGAAACGGCCGTTTAAGACCGCTTTAAGAACCGTGACGACTGCCCAAACGTTGATTGTCAAAGTGGCGACTGATGATGGTCGAATTGGGTATGGTGAGGCGGCGCCGACACCTGTGATTACCGGAGATACACTCGCCAGCATCCAAGACGCCGTCAAGAACGTGATTGGGCCCAAGATTATCGGTAAATCACTGGCAAATCCAGACGATATTAAAGCAACGATTGATCAGTCGATGGTTCATAATTCGAGCCCCAAAGCTGCCCTGAATATCGCGGTCAATGATCTGTTGGCGCAATTGTATGGTGTGCCGTTATATCAACTACTTGGGGGTCACCGTGATCGGATCCAGACCGACTATACGGTCAGTGTTGGCACAATTGCGGATATGATCGACCAGGCAAATGATTTGATTTCAAAGGGATTCGATACTTTGAAAATTAAAGTGGGGGATGACTCCGAAGAAAACGATCTTCAAAAAATTGTCGCAATCCGAAAAGCCGTTGGCCCAGCAATTCATCTGCGACTTGATGCTAACCAGGGATGGCACCCCAAGCAGGCCGTTGCCGTCATCAATCGGATGGCAGATTTGGGATTGGATATTCAATTGGTTGAACAGCCGGTTTTAGCGGCTGATTTCGAAGGGATGGCGCATGTAACTGCCAATACTTCGACGATGATCATGGCAGACGAAAGTATTTTCTCTGTTGAAGACGCTGCTCGAATCATCGCGATGCATGGCTGTGATATTATCAACCTGAAGCTGATGAAGGCCGGCGGTATCGATAATGCGCTGAAAATCAACACCTTAGCGGAAGCAGCAGGGATTTCCTGCATGGTCGGCAGCATGATTGAATCGTCGGTTTCCGTTACAGCAGCGGCGCACCTTGCTGCCGCGAAGCGCAACATTCAATATGTCGACCTTGATGCATCGATGATGTTTACAAGCAATCCGGTATCTGGTGGGATCAGTTATCAAAAAAATGAAATTACCTTGCCTAATGTACCAGGATTGGGATTTAAAAAATAATCGGATAGGGGCTGGTCGAAAGTATGAATTTTTGACTCAGCCCTTTTCTGGTGATTCGATGTACCTTAGTTGAAGCGTGCGAAAAAAGCTGAATCCAGCCGTTTAAGCCCGGCAATCAATCATTCCAAGCCAAGGAATAATCGATTGCCGGGCTTAAATTCTAGGTTCAAAACGCCTTTTTCCCACGCTCTTCTATTTTTGTCTGAAACGACGTCTTCTCTAGCGAAAGGGTTATAATATATGTATACTTATAGTTAGTGTTACGATAAAAAAACGAATGGAGGTGCCCAGATGGAAACAAGACGTGTCAAAGTTCCGGTCGCAACTATCTGGAAATCTAAAGAGTCACCCAGAAAGGTTGACGAGCCTGCCTTAAATGGGGATGTCAAAACCTGGGTGGAACAAATGAGCGATCAGCAATCCGTTGATTTGTCGGAGGATGATTTGCTTGAAACTCAAGCTTTATTCAACGATGAAGTGATTATTGATCATATCGAAGGCGACTGGGCAAAAGTCTACGTTGCAAGTCAACGCGACGATTCTGACTCGAGAGGATATCCTGGTTGGGTACCGGTTAAACTCTTAAGTGAGAGCGCAATTACTTACCCACCGGTCACTTCAATTGTCCGAATTGCCGTTCGAACCGCTAACTTGTATGATGAAAATAAGCAGCCGGTTCTTGAGATGAGTTTGGGAACGGTTTTGCCACAAACCGGAACTGAGGGTGACATGATTGAAGTTGTGACACCTTTAGGGAAGGGGTATATTGATCAATCAGCTGCCATTCTGCCGTTTGCGGGTACCAATGCTGGCGAAACCATGGTTGAAATGGCCCGTCAATTTTTGGGCGAGCGTTATCTGTGGGGCGGTACCAGCTCCTATGGATTTGACTGCTCGGGATTTGCCTACACTTTGCACCGGGTACTTGGATTTGATATTCCACGGGATGCGGATGATCAGCAGGAAAATGGCTTGCCGCTTGCACCTGAAGAAATCCTGCCTGGAGACCTGGTCTTCTTTGCTTATGATCACGGTACCGGGTATGTCCACCACGTTGGGATGTACATTGGCAATGGTCAAATGATTGAATCTCGAACGCCAGGGGCCAAAGTCGATATCGCTGAATTGACTGAAATGAAGTTTGCTTCCGAGTTTGCTGGATTTAGGAGATATTGGCGATGAGTGACAATCTTCAAAATCAAATTGAACAAATATTGACGGGCAGTGACTTTAGCTACGGACTCTTGGTCCAATCCGGGGATCAAACATTGGTGGCCCATAACGCTGACGATCAATTTCCATCGGCTTCGTTAATTAAGCTCGGCGTGTTAAATGCCGTACTGGACCAACAGCTTGATCTGGAGCAGGAAGTGACCGTTGATCCAGATAAGTTTGTTGGTGGTGCTGGCGTTCTGCAGTTACTGTCTCAGACCAAGTGGCGGCTTAAAGATTTGCTGGCCTTGATGATTAGTGTATCGGATAATGCTGCCAGCAATTTTGTCATTTCACAGGTTGGTATGGATAACATCCAACAGTACCTGAAGAAACAAGGTTTCAAAGAGACTCTGCTGCAACGTTATTTGATGGATGGTCACGCACTTGCAATGGGACTTGATAATTACACCAGCGCAAGCGATAGTATCCGATTATTGAAAATGGCCTTGGACCATGGCCAGCCAGTTGCCAACTGGTTTAAAAATCAACAGTTCCGTGGCAAGTTACCCGCTAATTTCGATGAATCCGGAGTAGATATTGCAGTATACAATAAGACTGGTGAAGGCAATTTAGTCGATCATGACGTTGCTAAATTTGTATATAGCAATCACTCGGTTTACGTCGCACTTTTGACGTCCGGGTCACTGAATCGAATGCAAACACTTTATAAATTTAACCAGGTCGGACAAGTAATTGCTGACTGGTTGGAAAATCAAGGATAAAAGAGTGGGACAACCGGCGTTTTGACCCCACAATTTAAGCCCAGCAATCGATTATTCCTGGTTTTGGAATGATTGATTGCTGGGCTTAAATGTTCGGGATCGGTCGATTGCCAAGTAGGCTAGGTAGGCTTTCAGCCGGCCGTTGTCCCACATTTTTGCTAGGTAATATGGAATTGCCGGAAAGAATTTAGGACAAGACCTTTAGCTTTGTCCCAACCCCTTTGTTGATTAATTAAACCTCATGATTGTACTGATCCAACTTCTCTTCGATTGTCTGCATCGTTTGTGAGCAGGCATCTTTTTCTTCTTCAGTCAGCCCTAAGACTTCAAAGCAGCTGTTAACCCGTTTGAAAACTTCTCGCTTATTGTGGGTTGCATCATCTGTCAAATTAATAATGACGGTGCGTTCATCGGCTTCGCTTCTGCTTCTCGTGATCCAACCGTGGCTTTCCAGTCGCTTTAAAAGTGGCGTCAATGTGCCACTGTCCAAGTGGAGATATTCACCTAATTGTTTAACAGAGAGCGGCGCGTATTGCCATAATGTTAACATCGCAATATACTGTGGGTAGGTTAAGTCAAATGGTCTCAAGGCTTCTTGATAAAAATGATTGAATTTCTTGTTGGTTGAGTAAACTTGAAAACAGAGTTGCTCATCTAAATGGATCGGTTGTATTTTTTGCATATTCTTACTCCTATGAATTGAAAGCGAGACAAGATTTAATTATCCGCAGACGATGGCTTAGTCGATTAACATGTTATAGTTTATGTTATTATTGTAATGGATTGAGATTTAAAAGCAAGGCTTAACATATCGGAACAATTTAATTGTGAGCAATTAGATTGTCAAAAAAGGGGATTGTTACATATGAAAATCGGGAAGATTAGATTTAGCACATGGTTATTTTTTATCACTGTGATAGCGATGGTTGGCTACATTGGCTACTACGGCTACTGGTATATGAAGGGTCAGCCGAAGTTTCATAGTCAGTTACTATTATTGATAGAAGTGTTTGTTGGCATCATCATTGCTTGTTTACCATTTGTGATCGAAAAAATCGGTTATTTTTATTTCCCACAAATCGAATTAATTTTCTTCTATATTTTCTTATTTATGTCAATTTTCTTGGGGTCTGGACTTCAGTTCTATAGTGTTCCATTCTGGGATAAGTATGAACACGTTCTTTCAGCAATGATGCTTGCCGGATTGGGTTTTTCAATTTTTCAAGGACTACTCAGTGCACGTGATAACGCACGTAACAAGCCGTTTTTGATGAGCCTGTTTGCCTTTACCTTTGGCAGCACTTGTGGCGTTTTTTGGGAAATGTATGAGTTTACCGCCGATGGTCTTGGTGGACTAAATTTGCAGCGGTATGAAGAAGCGGGCCGAATGTTAGTTGGCCGAGCAGCCTTAATGGACACGATGACTGATTTGATCGCTGATTTGGCCGGTGCATTCTTGATGGCTTTGATCGGTTATTTAATGATGAAAAACGATCCAAGTTCCAGTCGTCACCTCGTTTTTAAATCAAAACGACAAAACTTCTTTTCAAGTTACTATTTTTAGTGTAAAATAAAACATGTTGTTGCCCTCGTGGCGGAACTGGCAGACGCGCAGCGTTCAGGTCGCTGTTTGAGCAATCAAGTACAGGTTCGAATCCTGCCGAGGGCATAACTACCAAAAATCAACGTTTCCGCACATTCGTTGATATGAAGCTTCTGGTTCCTTTAGATAAGGAATTGGGAGCTTTTTTTGTTGCCAAAAAGTTTCCGTTATTTTCTGTTAATTTCTCTGTTTTTCAGAAGTTGGGCAACAAAATGGCAACATCGATGGCAACAAGTTTGTGAAATTATTTGTTGTCGAGCTGATCCAGCAAGTCGATCGTTTTATCTTCTTCTTCGGTTTGTTTATCTTTAAAAAGATGAGCATAGGTTGTCCGTGTGACCACCGTGTTTTCGTGCCCTAATCGTCTGGCAACGTATTGGTCGGTGACACCCTTAGAGATTAAGAAGCTGGCATGGGTGTGCCGGAGGCCATGGAATGTAATTCGCTTGCTGATGATGTGGCGGAAATAGATGTTTTTCAAAACCTTGTTGACGTCGGTTGACGAAACGACATGTAAATATCTGGAATAGAAAACAAAATCTTTGGGATTTGGGTAATGATGACGATCTAGAAAGTCGTTGACAATTTGTTGCCATTTTTTAAGAATTGTTGCCAACTGATCGTTTATCTTAATCACCCGATTGGATTGCTCGTTTTTCGTGGGGCCAAATTGATTATCGACGTAATACCAAACCTTATCAATTTTAAGCGTCATCTTTTTGAAGTTGACACAGTCCCAGGTTAAGCCGATGACTTCCTCGTAGCGAATGCCAGTGAGCAGGGAAGTGGCGATCATGGCGTTCGTCACATTCGTAATGTCGTTGATGTTGTCCGTTGTGTAGTTCAGCAGCTTCTGCATATCGTCCATATCTAAGTATTTTTCAGCTTGTGTCTTGCCGGGCAAGCCAGATAGTTCGACGTCTTGCGTGAAGTCAGCCTTAATCTTACCCATTTGATAAGCCTTGCGGATGGCAGCCCTGAATTGGCTATGGACTTTCTGAACAGACGCAATACTGTGGTCTTTTGCCAGCGTGTTAATAAATTTCTGGTAATCATCATAGTCAATCGAAGTTAAAGCCCGGTTGCCAAAATATTGGTGAATGACGGTTTTGGTTGCCATGTACCGCCGGATTGTTGCTGGTGCAATGTGGGACTTCTTGAAAGTGTCAAACCATCCTTGAAAGTAATCCGTGACAGTCTGATCGCTTAACTTACTGGATCCATGTTTCTGGATTTGAGCTTCTTGCGCCGTTGCCCATGCCCGGGCACCAGATTTAGTGCTAAAACCTGTCTTACTGAGCCGCTTACGCCGTCCATTCTCCTGGTAAGACAACATTGCGGCCCAGGTCTTATCACGCTTGTAAATGGAAGCCATGGCCTCTCATCTCCTTTCGCACATACGTTCGCTTTGACTGGTAAATAAAAGCCCTCGAAAGGGCCAAGGTTATTTATTTTTTTAAATTGTTGATGATTTCAGCATTTTGTTTTTGCAAAGTATCGTTTTGCTTAATCAAAAGCCAATTTTGCTCCACAATGGTTTGCAGATTATTAATCATCATGTTTTCAGCGTCCGAGCCGTGCATTCTGGCACCAAACCCATAAACTAACGCATCCATCACTCCGTTTTGACTCATGGCATTTTTAACCAATTGATTGTCCTCTGGGTTAAGATCATTTAGTCCATGATCGGTTAAAAATGCGTCAACCTTTTGCTGGAGCTTTTCTTCTTTTTGTTCCTTAGTTTCAAATAGTGCCATAATGCTGCCTCCTAATTATTGCGTGCTCTAAATCTTTGCAAGTAGGTGGGGTGATGAAAGCAAGCGGGAATTTCGTTGATAATGACCAGAATGAGAAAAAGCAGAATTCCTAAACCCGTCACGAGATTACCAAACAAAAAGTCAATTAACTTATCCCACCAAGTAAATATGTTAATCAAAATCGTAATCCCTAAAATCCACCATACCCAACGAGTGAAGAACATCCAAATACATGCTATTCCCAAAATTAATAACAAGACAATTGCCATTTAAACCATCTCTTTTGATTCAATATGTTGTGGTTGACTAGAAACGGGAATTTCTTGAAACGCCTTGAATGTATCAAGGATAAGTTCAGCTAATTTATCTCTATCCCATAGGTCAACATCCATAGTGTCTGCAGCTTGCAATGCACTGGGAGTGAAATAATTATTAGAAACAACTATATTCTTGTCAGTTTTGTAATATGATCCACCGGCATAAGCCTGTTGTACCGCCTGATTACCCACTGGATTAGAATACAATTTACACTGAATTCCATAATAGGTGTCACCATTGTGAGCTAAGACATCAATTCCATTATCACCTGTAGCAACAGTGGACTTTGCATCTTTAAATCCAAGTTTTTTCAACAAATTGGTAATATAGCTTTCAAATTCTAATCCAGTTAGATCGTCAATTTTATTCAGCTCTAAAGTTACACGATATTTCAGATAGCCCTGAAATGTTTTTCCTGAATAAAAAGATTCAATTTGCTGTTTTCTGGATTTAATGTCGTCAAAGTCCCGAATTATTTGATCCCGTTGTTTCATTGCTTCCTGAACAGTCATTAGTTTGCCACCAAATTTGACTTCCTGTTTGTTATTCGAAAGAGTGACTTTTATATCATCATATTTTGACTGCAAAACGTTATATTCGGACTGCAAATCCTTAACTTTATTAGTCCAAGTCAAATGATCTTGTTTATCAAAATCAATTTGTTGTTCTAAATTTTCTTCTTGAAAGTTCAGACTCCGCAAATCATTTTGAGCTTCAGAAATTTGTGAGTTCAGATTGATTAGCTTGAGCTGAGGTAAATTACCCTTATTTGAAGGAAAGCTATACAAGACATCTTTACCATATTTAAATTTGGTTGGCTTTAAAACATGCGGAATCAGTCGTTTTAGAAAGCGCGCCTTGGGTGGCAATACATAGTATGCAGCCACAATAGATCCTACAGAAATGATTAATACACCGATAGTTGTTCCAATTTTCCCGTCAGTATTAAATAGCGCTCCAATACTTATTTCAAAAAAGATGAGTAGCAAAATTGAAACAGTAAACCTTATAAAATCAGCGATAGATTTGATTAGATGATTCAGAATCTTGTTCATAATAATTACTTCCTAAATTGGCATTGATGTTGCATAAATGAATTTTCCCAAAATCCTGTAATCTTGATCCTGATCTCTGGCAAAAATAATTGGTTGATAAATCGGGTTAAAAGAATCCGGTTCAAACATGACCGCACGTGATGTTTTTCTAAAACGCTTAATGGCCGCTTCGTCACCATCAATCAATACGGCCACAATGTCGCCGTTCTCGATCTTAGCATCCTTCGAAAATACTGCCACGTAACCGGGCAAAACAACACGGTTCATGCTGTCGCCTTTGACCTGTAAAGCAAACAAATTGTCCTTGCCGTAGTCGTCTATCATGCGATCAGTAACCGGCGTTTCGCCGATGATATGTTGATCAGCAAAAGTTGGCTCGCCAGCGTGAATTATGCCATAAACTGGAATACTTTGCTTGGATAATTCAAACCCAACGTCTGCTGTAACCTTGGCGCCATCCGATGTTGGATGAGTCCTAACGTTTGTAGGATTAATTAGATAGCCTGCTCGCATCATTAAATCGTCAAAGCTGACATGATAGACGCCAGCTAATTCTTTAAGAGTTTCTGGTGACGGAACGTAAGGCTTCCTACGTGTGTTAATTCCTTTTTCTGCTTGTGCGACTGCACTGTGGCTAATCCGATCTCCAGTACGTTTGGCAACCTCTCGATAGGATAAGTTTCCACGCAAACTTCTTGGAGTATATGAAACGGCGGCTCGTGCATTAGAAAGGTTTGACTGTATCGTTACGCCGATCGTCAATGCTGCAGCCTCTAGTAATAACGTTTTTTTAACCTCATTTAACTCGCTCCTCACTATTCCCTACATAAATTACAAGCAATATCTAGTCCACCTTGGCGTAGTCAACGATGATTTATTGCAACCCGATCCTAATTATCTTCAACATGCTTATCGAAGTGACTATCTGCAACTTTACTTAAATCAGAACTGTCCATGTTGTTAGGATCTATCGACTCAAGGGTACTTCGGCTAAATGAATATCCTAAAACTGGGATATTTTTTAAAGTTTTGCCATTGGCATTGGATACATTTTGAGTAAAAGATATTTTAATATTTGAAAAATCTTTGTAATCGGCTTTTTTTACACCCTCAAGTATAGAGACAGCACCATCTTTCATTGTTGCTTTGCTTTCATTGTTTGCTTTAAATTCGATGTTAGCTACGTAAGGTTTGGTATCGTCGTACCCCAATACTTTAACTGGATGATAAAAGGCAACCGAATCATCTTTCTTTAGGTATTTATCGGCCTGATACTTCAAACCGGATAGCCCATGCTTCTGCGGATCCTTATTATTCTGTTTCGATGCTTGAAGCTTGGAACTTTGCAATGATTTCGAAGTTGCTGTGGAATTGCCTTTCATCTTTTTTGATGCTTGGATGTTTTGTGATGAATAACTATTATTTATAACTGTGATATTTTTATTGTGATCTTTGCTATGCTTGTTGTACGCTCCAATGCTTATATAGATTTTTTTATGCTTTGGACTGATTTTCTCGCTAATAACAAAATGCCCGTTACGTAAACTATGCACAGGAATTTCAGTGCCAACAGCTCCATTAGGCATTATATACGTTGCTTCGACAGTTGCCTTTTTCGGAGCAATCATCTTAACTTCGTATTTTCCATTTTTATTAGACTGAATTTTTCCCTTTGAAATATTCTCTACTTTTAAAGGTGTAGTGGGTTCCCTTTGCTTGGGCTGCTTGTTATTGGCTTGCGTTCCACAGCCTGAAAGCAAAGCACCCAAAATTAATGTTGCCCCCACAATTGTTCCTTTCATGTATATACCTCCTCGATAATTAATCAATAGATTTATATCTTAACCCGTACATAAGCCCAACTGTATGTAAGTAATCGACCTGAATACCGAGGTCATCAGCAACTTCATAATCATTATCAACATTTGATTTTGATATCCGCTCTAATTCTTTCCTTGGCAGACAGTGACTCATGCCCCAGCTACGAGCACGGTTTTCTTGCCACGAATTATTGCGATCATGATAATCTGTAATGTCTCCCTCGGATGTCATTGCATGTCCAATTTCCTCATATAACCATTGTAGTTGTTCTTCCTTACCAATTTCAGAATTGATAATAATTTCATTCCCGATGTTTAGCCCGTCAATACCTTCAGGCATCCGTTCATACTGATAATTGAATTGAGGAAAATCTGACATTAACTTATCGATGTCTTCCATAAGCATCAGTCCTTTTTATCTTGCTGTTCCTTCCTGTATTGTGCCGTCTTAAACTTAATATATTCTTGTACTTCACGTTTTTGACTTTCAGGTAGTGAATCATAGTCATCAGATAAATGGGCTGCTACCCGTAGGCCATCCTCAGGCTCGGAGCGACCGAGTATATAATCAGTGGTTACATTAAAATGATCGGCTAAATTGGATAAGTCATTGTCTTTAATAGCGCGTTGGTTAGTTTCCCACATGCCAATAGTGCTTGGACTTACGTTCATAGCTTTTGCAAGTTCACTTTGGCTTTCTCGTTTCTGCTTACGTAAATAAGCAATTCTCTGTCCATTAGTCATGCTTTTTCACTCCCTGTATTTATTTATAGAATACTATCACTGGTGGTGAAAGTTAATGCTTTTAAACCTTTTTCACTAAAAGTGTTGACTTTTCACTGTCGGTGATGATATATTATTCACGTAGAGTGATGGAGGTGATAAAATGAATCCTTTGAAAGAAGCTAGAAGAGAAAAAGGCCTAAGCCAATTCGAATCTGCAAAAGGTATTGGAATAAGTTACTCTATGTTAGTTAAGATGGAGAACGGTAGTAAGAGTCCTTCAAAGAAAACAATGTGGAAAACAGCGAGGTTTTACGGTAAAACCGTTGATGAACTTTTTTTTAAAGATTTTGTTCACTAAGAGTGAAGAAGACAAGTTCCGCGCAGAAGGTAAGCACGTAAGAAGGTGAATACATGGATAAGTTAAATATGAATCTAAGCGTCCATTCGTTGAACGAATTAAAAGAGTTGCTACCGCAAATAGCAACTCTTGCTAAGAACTATGAGATTAATTTGAACGTTAATCTTATGCCGTCTGACGATCAAATGGCAATTCTAAAGGCTATCAAGCGTAATACTGAACCACAGACGTCCGAAGGGTCAACAAGTATTAACCATCAAAACTAAACATTATTATGGATCCAATCTGTAACATCTTTAGGAAGCCCAGTCCAAGCAGCTTCACCGCTAAGGCGTACTACAAGCAATCTATCATTGTTATCGATAAATGGCTCAAGGTCATTTCTAACTTCCTTAGCTGTCTTGCCACTTGTGACGGACCAACAAGATTCAGTCACTCTTGCCCAGCCAGGATATGTTTTCAGATGCTCAATGAGATCTTTATAGTTCTGACCAGGGTTATCCAAATCGTACGTAATTAAATATGCCATGCAAGTCACCACCTTTAATGGAGTAACTCAATTATCCCACTAAAGATGATGTTGGATTTAAATTTCAAAGAGCGAAAGAAGGTGAGCAAATGAAGGAGTTTTACAAAGAACATCCTAAAAAAATTGTTGTTAACGATCGTCATGGGCATGAATTGATTATAAAACCAGGAATGATAACCAACTATAACAACTATTTTAAAGTAACAATTGAATATATTAATGGTGATATTTATTCATCAGAAAAAGGATTCTCCAAAAAAGAATCCCTCTTCTAAAAACTAATGACTATTTTCTTTCCAGTATCTATATCCAGCAGGTGTTAGTGGCACAGAGTCAAGAATAGATATTTGTGGATCCGATGGTCCTAATGCAGACCAATCAACATTAAAATTAGTAAATCCGCGTTCATATAGATCTTTCAATGCGCGAATCATGTTTTCGTCTGTATATCCCATTTTTGTACCAGCGTCTAAAGTGGCTTGTAAAACAGCATGTATATTGTCATTGTTTTTAGATACCTTAACAAATTCATCCAAGATAAAATTTTCTATTTCATCATAATCTTGCAATAGGTTCACCTCCCTTCATTTTTCAATTTCGTTGTAGGGAGGAAAGTCAAAAAAATCATGATAAGAAATATCAAGTGCTTTACACAATTTGCGTATGGTACCTACTCTCGGATTCTTACTTTCACCATTAACAATTCCGTTTAATGTTGTTTGAGGAACACCAGATAAAGTAGCAAGCCTATTAACTGTGAGGTTTCTCTCATTAAGGAAAGTGAAAAGTCGTTCTGATATAAGTTGTGCGTCGGTTTTCATTGCTTAGCTCCTAACTATTACGAATATCTCTAGTATAAGAGATATTTTTACAAGAAATTACCGAAATACCGTTGACAGTTATCTTTATGGCGGTATAATGAAGTTACCGAAATAAAGGTAGGTGATAAAAATGATTGGTGACAACCTTAAAAGATTAAGGAGATTGAAGAATTACTCGCAAATTGATCTATCTAAGCTTTCCGGTGTATCTCAAACAACAATTAGCGATGTTGAAAACAACTTGTATACACCGAATATCAAAAAAATCGTCGCGCTCGCTAAAACATTAAACGTTGATGTCAATGAATTACTGACAGATGAGGATAAGGAGGTGACCAAGTAATGAGAGATCCAAACAAATCAATGGTTAGAAATGTAAAAGTTATTAAGGTAATCGAAGTTGTATCAGTAATTGGTAACGGTACAAAAGAGAGTATGACTAGGTATCTTAATAATTATTACTCACTAAATGGTCAGCTGTTAGCAAGCCACGACACATTGGAAGATGCAGAAAAAGAGGATTAGTTTTTCTTATCATGTCGTTTAGTTTTCAAAGAACGAAAGAAGGTGATCCTATGAACCGTGCAGAAATGATAGAACAAGTTCTCAATAGCCCAATTGCCAAAGCACATGGCGTTGAAATGGTTAAAGAGATGATTGATCGGCATGGTGATGATTTTCTCAAGGCCATGTATCAATCACTTTGTGATAGTGAGGAGCAATTACTATTTTCTTAACTCCTTAAGTCCAATTTACCAAATCAGATGGAAAAGGACGATTAATCTTTTTTCAAAATGGAGATGATCAAAAGTGAAAGATTCAAAATTTGCTAAACAATTAACACTTGATTTAGACAAATTAAAAAAGACGTTTGACCGAACTGAAATTGCTGAACAGGCCCATATTTCTGATAGTCAGTTAAGCAATATTCGAGCTGGTCGAAGAAATGCACCACGAGATGTTAAGAAAGCACTGGTCCAAAGGCTATGGTCGTTACCACTGGCATTCAGTGCTTCAAGAAGTGAGTTTGGTATTCCATCAATGATGAACAATCCAGTTTTACAGCAAGATTTATACGCTGATGAGGTTTCTCAGAAAAAGGAAGAGCATGAGCGGCAATCATCTGAAGATGAAGCGGATTACATTATTGCCATGGATCCGCGTCAGCGAACACCTGCACAGTCAGACTTCTTACTTAAGCATTTTAAGGATTCTTTTGAAGAGATTGGATCCGAATTGAAATACACTTACGCAAAAATGATTTTTGCCAAGTTATCAGATGGCGAGATTAAAGAATTGGTTGATGAATATAATCAAAAGTTTGGAGGCTAGGATATGAGTAAGCCTAGTGTTACCAATACGGAGCTACTTACCAAAATGCAAGTAATCGAGCGATATTTCCCAGGATGTGGGTATAACACCGTTAATCCGGTTTTTTATGAGAATGACTTTCCAAAGTTGATTATTCCTGGTAAGAAACGGCCATTGTATCCAGCACCAGAAGTTGAGAAATGGATCCATAATCACACGGTCTACGGATTCTAGGAGGCGATGTATATGACTTGGTATCAAGATTTAATAATCATGATTTGGAATGTGATTACATCGGATTGGTTCATTGCCTTTCTGCTTGGAATGGCGATCAGCGGTGAATTAACAGACAGCAAATGGAGGAAGAGGAGTGAGCGACATGGATAAAGTAGACAACAAAAAAGACGCCCGACAAGTAGGATTGTCAAACGTCTCCAAATTGAGCACATATCAAATTAATCAATATATTTATTCTAACCCCCGTAAGGGAATATGGCAACGTGTGAAGGAGGCAATTAACCATGAATGAGGATGAGTATTACGAAAACATGGCTGATGAATACGAAGATCCAAAGCTAACACAAGAAGAGTTGGCCGAGGCGGAATATGCCGAATATGAAGACCAGCATGAAGACGAGATGGATATTGGAGGAGTGGAAATATGAATAAGAAACTCGAATATGGGTTGAGAAAAATTAAATATGCACGCTTGCGAGTCACTGGATTGGAACGAGCTTATGACCAAGAAAGCAATCCTACCGTTAAAAGCGCGCTGCTGACTTGCCTCAGAAAAGAAAAAGATAAACTAAGTGATTACGAAGTTACCGGAATCTACGAGGAGGATTAGCTATGGATGAAATTAAAGAGGCACCGGAAAAACAAACATTTGTTATTGATGACGATAACAAAGCAAACTGGGCATTTCGTAAATTAGCTGAGGTTAAGCAAGAGCTGGATATCAAGGCGCAACAAAAAGCCGGCTTTGACGAACAAACCAAGGAATGGTACGAAAGCGAAACTAAACCATTGAAAGAAAGCCAGGATTACTTTGAACAGTTGATTGAACAGTATCGTCAAACGCAACCTGATGGCAAGGTTAAGGTTCCGGCTGGGTATACCAGCCTGCGTCATGCTAAACAATACCAACGTGAACCCAGTAAGCTTCTTCCGTTTGTAGAAAAGAATTATCCAGACTTACTAAAAAAAGACATTAAATGGGCAGACTTCAAAAAACAACTGACCGATTATGACGGGGTAGCCATTGATCAAAATGGCGAGAAAGTACCTGGAATTACTGTGATCGAAAAGGAATCTGTTAGTTATCACCCTAATAAATTGGAGAGTGGTCTATATGAAGAAAAGTGAGAATATATCTGAAATTGCGAAGGCACTCAATGAGGTTCGTAAGAATATCAAGCAGCCAGAAAAGAATGCGAACAACCCATTCTTTAAGTCCAAATACGTAATGCTGGAAGGCGTTGTAGATGCCATTGATAAGGCACTCCCGAAAGGCTTCGCCTACACACAGGAAGTTACCAGTGATGGAAATCAAATTTCTGTCTCCACGTTTCTCATGCACGAATCCGGCCAGTACATCCAGTTCGATCCGTTGAACGTTCCAGTGGGTAAGAATGACGCCCAGGCGTTTGGATCAGCTGAGACCTACGCACGTCGTTACACCTTATCAGCAGTGTTTGGTGTTACGTCTGACGTTGACGACGATGGTAATCAAGCAACTAAGAGTGCTCCAAAAGAACAGCCACATAAGCGCAAGTATGGCCGTCAGGCTCCAGCTAAGACACCTAGCAAGCCAATGGCTACTGCTGAAGATAAAGACACCATCAAGGGTAAGGTTGCTTCTCTGGCCAAAGAGATGGCAATGGAACCTAAACCATTACTTGAAGCGACAATGAAGCACGCCAAAGTATCAAGTTGGGGTCAGATGAGTAAAGAAGACTTGAATGCTTTGGATCATGAACTCAGCACTGAGCTGATGGAATTTCGTTCTAAAAAATCAAAAGACGATGAGAAATCATCGGATGAATTGTTTGACAGCCTAAATGTTTAACCACTAATCAAATCCAATGGAGGTGAAAAAATGAACTATCTACTTCAGATCAACGCGTTCTATGACCGGCTCGAACTAAATCCATTGAACTCATCAGAAATTGCCTTATGGCACGCCTTAATGTCCATAAACAATAAAGCTGCATGGTCAAATACATTTACGGTAGCCTCGTCGGTGTTATGCCAGCGATCTGGAATAAAGGACACATCCAAATCCTCCAACTTTTACAAAGCACGCAACGCACTCACCCAACAAGGTTTCATTACATGGGAATCACGTAAGGGAAACCAGTCAGCAAAGTACAGTATTACCAAGCTTTACGGCAATTTGTCTACATATAGTGTAGACAACAGTGTAGACAGTAGTGTGGGCAACAGTGTAGACAGTGGTGTAGACAATAGTGTGGCATTAAATAAACATAAACAGAAACAGAAAAAGACTTCTCGTCGAAACCGAAAAAAACCGGTTTACGACCAAGCAAATGATTTCATGAAATTGGCTGTTTATCTGCAAAAGCAAATCATGCTGAACAATCCAGACTTTAAACAACCAAACTTGCAAACTTGGGCTGACGATATGCGTAAGCTTGTTGAACTGGACCATCGTGATAAGCACCAGGTAGCTTTGGTTATCAAGTGGTGCCAACATGATTCTTTTTGGTCAACCAATATCCTTTCAGCCAGGAAGCTAAGGGATCAGTACGATCAGCTTTACCTCAAAATGCAAGCCGATCAAGGTTCAACCCCTGAACAACGGGTTTCTAAAAAGCAGGATGAGCATAAAAAGTGGCTGAGAGACCGTGACAAATTCGTTCTCTACAAGTATTCCGAGACCGGCAATGATCTTGACGAGGCAATGCCAATTATCCAGGCTGAGTACCCGCAAGTTACTAAAGCCGAGGCCGAGCGAATACTGCATCCAGAACTCTATTTAGCAGCAGGAGGTGTTGATGATGGGCACTAACAGAAACATGCCAGAGATTGAGCGTAAGGCGATGTGGTTCCTGATTAACCAACCGCAAGTCCTGGAATCAAACACGGTCGACGAGAAATGGTTTACCAACAATGCTTACCGGATTCTTGCAAGCTATGTCAACTTGTGGGGCACCCGCTACGAGAATGCTGAACAGATAGCGGCAGCTTTTGGTGATACCCCGTTTGGCAAGAAGCTGGATGTTCAAAAGATCTTCCGGTCAATTCAAGGGGTCGATCGGCCACTAGACCCAGAAGCTACCTTCAAACAATTACGCCAGGCTTATTACATTGGCATGATGAAAGGCGCCGCTATCAATGTGGCTAAAGATCCCAGCGAATTTAACTTTGAACATTTGCTTGATATTCGTAAGCAGGCTGAGCAAACCGATACTCATGCTGACATTGACGCCAGCAAGCAGGTTGAAGAGGCTCTGCGGGATTTGAATACGCCCAATACTTCGTTTATCAAAACCTATCCAGGGCTTGATAAGTATCTGGGTGGTGGCCTGGTACCGAACGAGTTAATTGTAATTGGGGCACGTCCGTCAGTTGGGAAAACAGCTTTTGCTTTGAACCTGGCAACCAACGCCATCCTGGGTGATCCAAGTTTGACAGTTGAATTATTCTCCCTAGAGATGAGTTCCAAGCAGAATATGCGGCGCGTGTATGCCGCCACGTCTGGGATTCCGTTGAATCTTTGGAAAAATCCAGCTGTGCGGATGAGTGAGAGCCAAAAGGAAGTCGCTGCCAATACGATTAAGCAAATTGCTGGCATTCGTTTCTGGTCGAACGATCGGGTCGCCACCATTGACGACATCAGCAGTGTGATTAAACAGCACGCTCAACGATGCAAAACTAGCCGCTACTTGGCGGTTGTCGATCACATTGGGCTTGTGGAGACCAGCAATCCACGTGAAGATACCCGTCAAGCACTGGAAGAAGTTTCCCGGCGTTTGAAATTGTTGACCCAGAACTTGCAAATTCCAATTATTGCGCTCAGTCAACTTAATCGAGGGGTTGAATCTCGCCAAAGCAACGAGCCAAATTTAAGCGACTTGCGGGAAACCGGTGCCATTGAGCAAGACGCAAACGTGGTTGGTTTCCTGTGGCGGCCAAGTGATGACCTGGACGATCCTAACTTGAACTTATCGATCAAGAAGAATCGTGATGGTGAAACTGGTTTGTTGAAGTTCTATTTCCAGAAAGATTTACAAAAGATTGCTGAGGTGAGTCCACATGCAGTACATGAATAATCAAGAATTAAAAGAGCTGTTTACCAAAGAGGATCTGCACATTACCAAAGCGGTAGCCATTCTACTCAAACAGGCTGCACTGTACACCAAGCGCATTCACGTGCTTCAGGATTCACAGCAGTTAGCGGATTGTGAGAATGAACGAGCGAAGTACATCTACAAAGCAATTGAGGTGGCTACAATCGAAAAGCAACAGCATTGTCGGTTGATTGAGGACAAGAAACGCTATCTTGACGCCATGAACGACAAGTACGGTGATGTGGATTTTATCAATGATTTGAAGGATTTAAAAAAACTAGTGCTGATATACCGGCTGGAGAATCTGGATGAGCAACAGCAAGCTCATCATTCACCTGAGTATATGGCGTGATTGGAGAGATTATTATGCGAATTATGTCAATCACTGGCAACGTGGGCAAAGATCCACAAGCCAGGCAGGTAGGAAACAACCAAGTAGCTGATTTCACAGTGGCGGTTCGACAGAAACGACCAGATCGAAATGGTAATTACGGAGTAGATTGGGTGCGATGCTCCGTCTTTGGAAAGCGTTCTGATACCATCATGAAATACTTCCACAAAGGTGACAACGTGGCTTTGTCCGGTCAGTGGTCAATCAACCAATGGACGAATCAACAAGGCGAACCACAGTTTAGCCTGGAGTTGAGCGTGAACGACTTCGATTTACCACAACGGCCACGACAACAACGGTCAAGCAACCAGAACAATCAATCAGAAAGTGGCGATCCGTTTGCTAATTCTGGTGATTCGATTGATATCAGTGATGATTCGTTACCGTTCTGATTTGGAGTTTATCCAAAAATTCGGAAAAACTCCGAAAATGTTGTTATATCAGTGATTGACAAAAATGTTAGTGACGAGGTGTTTAGATGTTTGGCAAGCTCAAAGCAATCAAGGGTGACGAGATAACAATCAAGCTCGATGATGAACTGAATATATACCGACTACAAAAGTTTGCCGCTAACAAGCAACCAACGATTGAGTTACAGATTGATGATGGTCGCCAGATCTCACCAGACCAGCGTAAGAAGATCTTTGCCATGCTACGGGATATGGCGATGTACACCGGCTATGATATCCGAGACATGGAACAGTGGATGAAATACTTCTACTACGCCAAAACGGGTGCAGAGAGCTTCTCAATGAGTGATTGCAGTATGGATCAAGCAAATAAGTTCCTGACCTTTATACTCGACTTCTGTTTTGAGAATGGGATTCCGTTCAAAACGAAGACATGGGATGCCATTCCTGATACTTACCCGAAAGCGGTCCAGTGCTTACGTCATCGGCAGTGTGTGATTTGTGGCAAGCTGCATAGCGACATCGATCACTTCACGCCGGTAGGCAGAGGTAGTCGCAAGCTAGTGGATCATCGCAAACTGTACTTTGAGTGTCTCTGCCGTGAGCATCACACCGAGCGCCATCAGATGGGTGCTAAGAGCTTCATCGAGAAATATCATATACGACCAATTAAGTTGTCAGAAGATGACTTGATTGCGCTGCATATCATGACACGGAAACGAATGGACGAAATTGATGAAGGGATGATCTAAATGACAAACTATCCCACAGGTGTCCAAGAGCCACCTAAGTCGGCAATTAAATTGCCAAGGAAGGGCAATAAGTTCAACGCCCACAAAATGAGTATTGATGGTCACCAATTTGATAGCAAGGCCGAGGGTGCGTACTACCTGCACTTGAAGAACTTGAAATTGGATTTTAAAATCCATGAGAAGTTTGAGACCTTACCAAGCTTCGATCTACAAAATCCTAGGAAGCATGTCCGTGGTTGTACCTATACGCCAGATTTCAGCATATACGAACACGGCAAATTGGTCAGCGTGGTGGATGTGAAAGGCAGTCGTGCAACGTTAACCAGAGCGTCTGTCTTGCGTATGAAGATGTTCATGGCTAAGTATCAGATACCGGTGGTAATCGCCGAGTACGACGCTAAGAACGGCATATTTGAGGAATATTAGGGAGGAAGACAAATGAATAGTGCTTTGCTTTCATCAGATAAGAATTATTGGGAAACACCCCAAGATTTTTTTAATAAGCTGAATGAGAAATACCACTTCACATTTGATTTGGCGGCAAGTGATAGTAACGCAAAGTGCAAGAGCTACTTTACTGAGACAGATGACTCACTAAGTCAAGATTGGCATAGGATTGGTGGAAATTTATTTTTAAATCCGCCATATGGACGGGAGCTTCACAAGTGGGTTAAAAAAGCTTACGAAGAAAGCTTGTTAAAAGCAGAAGGAGATATTGTCATGCTAATTCCGGCGCGTACAGATACCAGTTACTGGCATGATTTCATTTTTGGGAAAGCACAAATCAAATTTTTACGTGGACGGCTGAAATTTGAACTGAATGGTGAATCAAAAGATGCGGCACCGTTTCCTTCGGCACTTGTCATATATGGAGAGGCAGAACAGTGAAATTCATTGACCTTTTTGCTGGAATTGGTGGTTTTCATTTGGGAATGGAGCAAGCCGGTCATGGAGGTATAGTTATGGCAAAATTAGGACGCAACGAATTATATACAATAGCTGGAGTTAATCAGCATGCGGAATTCGAAAAATTTATAAGCGATTTGCTGTTTAAACCAAAAGAACGCAATGATTTTTATAAAAAAATTCTAGCTATTAATAGTAACGTATCAACAGATACGTTTCGTGAATACTTTGAAGAATATGCCGCCGAGAGAAAATCTCAACAGCAAGATTTTACGCCTAATTATGTTTCTGAATTACTAGCAAAGATTACTAGGAATGATAATAGTAGTGAAAGTGGATGGTCTGGATATGATCCAACTGCTGGAACGGGATCACTAATTATTAAAAAATGGAATGATGACAGATTAGCAGAAACGCCATTCAGCTATGCCCCACACAACTATTTGTATATGGTGGAGGAATTTGGAGATAACGTTATTCCATATTTACTACACAATATTGCGATTAGGGGTATGAATTGTGTTGTGATTCATGGTGATACATTAGAAAGAAATATAAAACAGATTTATTTTGTTCAAAATTCGCATGATGATTACATGAAATTCTCTGATATAAACGTTATGCCTCACACCGATAAAGTTAAAGATAAATTTAACGTATCTAATTGGAGTGAAAAAGCTATTGAACATGTCGAGAGTGATAAGGTTGCATACATTCCGGTACTTCCAATGCACCGTAAACACATTATTACATTAGGAGATGGCGACGATGCTTAATCATGGATTATTTACATCAAACAAGGAAGATTGGGAAACACCAGGCATTTTTTTTAATAACCTTACTGAAACTTGAAAGCTAATAATCACGCCAAAGGCGTGTGGTTATTGGCTTTTTTG
>OBZA01000071.1_pt1 | contig 46056 bp, 39 predicted proteins | sample 1476871 | NCBI WGS metagenome assembly OBZA01 (sample SAMEA2580227, study PRJEB22360) | human gut metagenome | biome: human gut; feature: human-associated habitat; material: faeces | place: Denmark | collected 2008/2010
GGACGATATGTCCTTTTGTTGTACATAAAAATAGTGTTGATGGATTTTATCCATCAACACTAAATATCATAGACCCATTTTAAAAGGCGTAACCGAAATCCGCATGGCTTTCGGTTATGCCTTTTTAGTTGCGGAATTTTAATGCGGTACCGTCAACGAAGCTTTGACAAGATGGAGGTGGATCTACGAATTAGGCTCAAAAATGGCTTGTCACGGGTGCTTTATAAATCGGCAGTGGAAAGTCTTGTTCATCATGAATTTAAATCAAGATTTAGACTTGCCTTGCGGTGGGGGTAAAGCGGTATACTAGAAATTGTGCGTTAATTGATCAGTATGAAATAGTGAATTTCAACGGGTTGGATTGAGGTAACTTTTAGCTGAACGACTGACGAGATGTTTAGCAATTATAGAAAGAAGTTTTGTTGTGAATCGACGGGCCATTTATTTTGTTCAGGGCGCCCTGTTACTATCGAACGTTATGGCTGGTATCGATAGTACGAATGTGAATACGGCGCTACCAGCAATTATTGCGGATTTACACGGTCTACGGTTAATGGCGTGGATCGTCGCTGTTTTCTTACTAGGAACGGCAGTTTCGACCTTGATCTGGTCAAAAATGGGTGAGCGCTTTGGTAATAAGCGAGCTTATCAAATGACGACGGCACTCTTTATTGTCGGCTCCTTACTACAAGGATTAGCACCCAACATCTGGTTTTTGATTATTGCTCGGGGTGTTGCGGGTCTCGGCAACGGGGGGATGATTTCCTTACCTTACATCATGTATGCGGACATTTTTAAGAATCCGCGTGATCGAATGCGGGCACTGGGACTAGTCTCGGCTTGCTTTAGTATGGCAACGATTATTGGCCCCATGGTCGGTGGTGTGATTGTCGATGTGTGGTCTTGGCACTGGATCTTTTACCTCAACGTACCAATTGGGATTGTCTCAGCCGTGCTGTTACAAATCTTCTATCAAGAACCTAAGCGGGAACATAACTTGCAACCAATGGATCGTGCAGGGGCGTTATTGATGGCGGTTGGGATCATCAGTTTGCTTGGTGGTATTGAACTGATCGGCATGGTGTCGTTATGGATTGTCGCGATCGTGATCGTGGGGGCGCTCATTGTGTTGGGCAGTTTAACCATCGTGGAACGTCGCGCTGTGGACCCGGTTATTCCGGGCCGCCTGTTTAAGAACGCGCCGTTAGTGGTCGATTTCGTCTTATTTGTGCTTATTTGGGGCGCGTTCGTTGCCTTTTTGACGTACAGTCCGATGTGGGCTCAGGGCTTGCTAGGGACGTCAGCGTTAATTGGGGGAGCCACGCAGATTCCAAGTGCTTTTGCTAATTTTGGGGGTAGTGAATCAGTTCCCCGCATGCGGCGGCACTTGACGCCCCATCGCGTCTTGACGATCAATATTATCATTTTGACGCTGACCTTCGTTCCATTGATGATTGGCGGTGTTAAGCTTCCATACTGGGTCTTACTCTTAGCTGGCTTCTTTGAAGGTTGGGGCAATGGGGCCTGCTTTAATGAGCTGCAGGTTAAGGTCCAAGTAGACGCTGATCAACGTGACATTCCAGTTGCGACTTCGTTTAGTTATTTGATTCGGATGCTCAGCCAGACGTTTACCACGGCTATCTTTGGGCTAATCATGAACCAAGCTCTGACTAGTGGGGTGGCACGATCGGATGGTAAAATCACCATGGCGATGATGAACCAGTTAAGTGATGCTAGTCGGGCGGGCCGGCTACCAGCGCACCTAGTGCCGATGATGCGTGGCATCTTACACACTGGACTACAAAATATCATGATTGTTGCGTTCGGATTAATGATTGTCGCTTTAGTGATCAACTTATGGGCACAACGTCATGAGACGCAACGGCAGGCCCAGAGCTAGATAGCATGTGCAAACTTGATTTTTGCAATGATGATTGGTTCGGAACAACTTACGGAGAGGTATTCTAATTGAATACCTCTTTTTATTCTGTGCGATGCTTGTATCGCTGAATTACTACCGAACCGGAATTCATCCAATTGGCAGATTGTTTTAATCATGATTGAAGGTGACTGTCAAGCTGTGCCTATCAGTTGCATTTAAAGAGATAATACGATATATTAACATCAACCACTTACTAAAAGTAAGCAAAACAAAAGTAATGGGGGCATTAAGATGATTGATGTTAATCAACTAGAATTTGGGTTAGAAACATTTGGGGATATTGTGGCGAAAACGGATGGTAGTTTACAGTCGGCGGGAGAGTCATTGCGCCAAATCGTGCGCGAAGGTCAGTTAGCGGATCAGTATGGGCTGGATGTTTTTGGCATTGGTGAACATCACCGACCAGACTACAGTGTCTCAAGTCCGGAAACGGTGTTAGCAGCCACCGCTGCCGTGACCCAGCACATCAAATTAGCGTCAGCAGTAACGGTGCTGAGTTCCGATGACCCGGTTCGAGTTTATGAACGGTTTGCAACGTTAGACGGCCTGTCTAATGGGCGCGCCCAAGTGATGTTAGGACGGGGGTCGTTTACCGAATCGTTCCCGTTATTTGGCTATGATTTGACGGATTATGATGACCTATTTAACGAAAAACTCGCACTATATGACCAATTGCGAACGGAAAAGCCGGTGACTTGGTCGGGTAAGTTTCGGGCTTCGTTAACGAATCAAGACGTGTATCCAAAGACAGCTACTGGTGAACTTGAGACTTACATTGGGATTGGTGGTTCACCAGAATCAATTATTCGCGCGGCTAAGATTGGCTATAAAGTCATCATTGCAATCATCGGTGGCCGGGCGGACCGATTTAAACCGTATATCAAACTGTATCACGAAGCCGCTAAAAAGTTCAATCAGCCAGCTTATCCGATTGCGGTGCATTCGCATGGATTCATTGCGGATGATCAGGATGAGGCCTTGACGGTGGCTTATCAAAATATCAAAGCTAATTTTGATCGCATTGGATTGACCCGGGGATGGGCGCCAATGAGTCACGAACAATTTGACCGTGAAACAAAATACGGGTCGTTTTATGTTGGAACGCCGACCGTGGTTGCGCAACGGATCGCGACGACGATTGAAACACTAGGGCTGGGGCGCTTTGACTTGGTATACGGGGCCGGTAATCAAACGGCGGCTCAACGTGAACGGATGATTGAATTGTATGCGACACAGGTGATTCCACAAGTTAAAACTATTTTACAAGCGAAGCAGGTGACGACCAAATGACAGTCAAAAACGTTGGAATCCTCGGCGCCGGTAAAGTTGGTATCGTCTTAGCGGAACTGGCATTGGCGGCCGGGTATGACGTTCGCATTTCGGGCTCTGGCAAAGTAAGCAAAATTGAACTAACGATTCAAACACTAGTTCCGGGTGCAATTGCGTCGGAAAATCAGGATGTCATCGCCAACAGTGAGTTAATTATTTTAGCATTACCGCTGAGTCGTTACCGGCAAATCCCGGCTACGGCGCTTGATGGCAAACTTGTAATTGACGCTATGAATTATTGGTGGGAAACAGACGGGGTACGGGAAGAAGTTCTGGATCCCCAGACGTCTTCCAGCGAACAAGTCCAGCAATACTTCAAAGGGAGCCATCTGGTTAAAACACTGAACCATATGGGTTATCATAATCTGCAAGAAGACGCCAGACCTAATGGCGATCCGGCGCGGAAGGCCCTATTGGTAGCTGGTGATGAGCCCCAAGCCGTAGCAACTGTGGCCCACTTTGTGGAGACGCTTGGGTTTGATCCCATTAGCTATCCCCGACTGGCGGATGGTATTATGACTGAACCCGGCAGTCCGTTATTTGGGGCCAGTTTAAGTGCGACCGCGCTTCAGCAAATCATTGATCATTTTGATGAAACTGATTTTGGTCGTGCGCTTGCGGCCAAACATGCATTGGATGTTGAAACAAACGAGTAGCTAAACCAAACTAAAATACGGCATTCAACCTGAATGTCGTATTTTTTCGTCTGTATGCTGTTGTTAACAAAAAATGAATTCAGTCACGTCATGTGTCGATCAGTCAATTATTATTAAAAACGTCAAAGCCATATCCTTGAATGTGCTGTTTCAATAGTGTCAAATAGCGCTGGGCCGTAGCGCTCAATTCGATTTTCTTATGGCGCAGGTATCCAAGGGTCATTGCATCATCCACTTTTAGTGGAATCGCCACAATTTTTTCGTCATTGAGTTCGCTGCTGATGATGCCTGAACTGATCGTATAGCCGTTTAAACCCACCATCAAGTTGAAGATCGTTGCCCGATCACTGATGCGGATATGCTTTTTATGAGGTAGCGTACTGAGGATTTCTTCTGCAAAATAAAAGGAACTCGTATCGCCTTGCTCATAAGAGAGGTAGGGATAGTCTCGTAGGTCATCCAAAGTCAGTTCTTGCTTGTGCGTTAATGGGTTATCACGACCGACGAAAACATGCGGGCGAGCCTCGAATAGCGGTACGAAGCTTAAGTCTTTGTCAGCAATCAAACGGCTAAGCACGGTCTGATTGAACTTATTAAGATAAATGACGCCGAGCTCGCTTTTCAAAGTCTGAACGTCATTGAGCACGTTGGCCGTTTCAGTCTCGCGTAATGTGAACTGATAGGTATCGCCACCAATTTCCTTGACTAATTCGACAAAGGCGTTCACGACAAACGCATAGTGTTGCGCAGAGACACTAAAGATACGCTTGCGAACGGTTCCCTGACCAAAATGTTCGTTGAGTAAATTAACTTGGTCGAGGACACTGCGAGAATAGTTAATGAATTCACGGCCCGTATCCGTCAAAGTGATCCCCGTTTTATGACGATAAAACAGCTGTACTTGATATTCCTTTTCGAGTTCTTTCATTGCTTGGGATAATGAGGGTTGGCTGATAAATAACTGTTTGGCCGCCTCGTTGATCGAGCCAGTCGTGGCAATTTTTTCTAAGTAGCGCAATTGTTGAATACGCATTAAGTACACCTCCTGAGAAATGTCTGGTTTCAGTATCTAATTAACGCATGATTGTAGCTGGTGTGATTGAATAAATTATTTAGGTTATAGGTATTGCCTATTATATCATCAATGCAATCAGTCTTATCTATTCTTTAATCAGATTGTTATAATAAACTCATTAAGACAGACACGGAGGATGATTACATTATGACAAAAACACATTTCCAATTGGTCGGCTCACTCTTACGCCCGGCTAGTTTACTTACTTATAAAAATCAAATCGAACATCGTGACGATATTCAATACCCATTTTATGAGGCTTTGCCGGGCTACCAGGCTGCCGAAACAGCGGCAGTGAAGACGGTGATTGCCACCGAAAAGGCGCATGGGATTGATGTGCTAACGGATGGCGAATATACGAAGTCAATGTGGCATTTGGATTTTATTTGGGGGTTTAGTGGTGTTCGGCGGTTTATTGCGGATGAAGGTTATAATTTTCGCGATCATGACGGCAGTGATTTTGAAACACGTAAAGATATTGGCATTGAAATCACAGCACCACTTTCTGGCAAGCATCATCATTTTATCGATATTTATCAGCAACTTAAGTCACAAGCCGATGGTAATGACGTTAAATTAACGATCTGGAGTCCCGCACACGCCTTTGTTGAGTTTGGATACATCGATAAGCTATATGGCCCTGACCAGATTTACAAAACTGTTGATGACTTGCATGCAGGCTTACTCGGGGCGTATAAAGAATTCTTAACGGATTATCAAGCTGCGGGTGGCAAAATCATCCAATTCGATGACTGCTTGTGGGAAGTGTTTGCCAGTGATAATCAGCAAAGTCCCTTTGGTGCTGGAAATGGCAGTCTCCAAGAATTAGCTGATGTAGCCGTCAACACCAATAATGAGTTAGTTGATTTTGGCCATCAATTAGGGTTGAAAGTTTGGACGCATAATTGTCGTGGTAATTATGAAAGTCGGCACTTTGCAGAAGGCAGTTACAATACGATTGCTAAGAAATTCCTGCATGACCAACACTACGACCGTTTCTTCCTTGAATGGGACGATGACCGCGCCGGTGATCTTTCAGCGCTCAAGGTACTTGAGGACCGGCCGAATGTGGAAGTCGTCTTGGGCCTGTTATCCAGTAAGACCAATACCTTAGATGATGAAGATCGCGCGTTACGGTTACTGACACAAGCTAGTCAAATTTTGAATAAGAACCAGTTATATTTATCTCATCAATGCGGCTTCGCTTCGTGTGACTCAGGCAACGAGTTAACGGCGGCTCAGCAGTGGGCAAAGATTGATCAGGGACAAAAGATTGCGGCTAAATTCTGGGATTAAGTCACGTCAGTTAATTAGCTGACGGCTATCAAACGACAATCAAACAAGCGCGATGTTGCGGCCATCTTGATGATGAAGGCTGTGACGTCGCGCTTATTTGCATTTGTAGTAGGTGAACTGTGTGTATGATCGTATCGGTGGACGTTAACGCTAAGGACGGTTATGCGATGTGTTTGGACTAACGAGCTAATTGACAGCTACCGCAAGCTTGCAGCCAATAAAATGGTGTCGATGTTCCGGTTAGCTAAATTAACGTGCGGAAGTATTGGGCAGCAGATCAATGGTCGGTTTCAAAGCATGGTCGGTGTAAACATGGTAAAATATAGATTGCTGCATCATGCCAGTCCCGGACTAGCAAGCGTCCGGTGTTTTAGTTCATGGGCGGCATAGCGACCAACGATTTCGTTGAATGAGTGCATTAGTGGCGGTTGGTGCACAGCACTTAAGCGCGTCGCCACTGGAGCTAGCAGCATCGGCTTGACAGCCAGTGCTGCTAAAGAATTTTAACAATGATCAAAGTTTGAAGGCATTCACGCCACGAGAAAAAGGAGCACAACGTAATGGCAAATATTCAATGGTACCCAGGTCACATGGCCAAGGCGATTCATCAAATTCAGGACAATTTACATTTAGTTGATATTGTTTTTGAATTGGTCGACGCCCGGATCCCAGTGGCTTCCCGGAATCCAGAAATTGAAAAAACGGTTCAACAAAAACCACACCTCTTAATTATGACCAAGAAGGACTTGGCAGATCCCCAAGCGACAGCTGACTGGGTCAAGTATTACGAAGACCAGGGTCAAGTTGCGATCGCGGTCGATTCACGTAGCCGTACGATTGGTAAGCAAATGACGCAAGCGGCTAGTGACATGTTAGCTGACAAGTTAGCAAAAATTGCGGCCCGTGGCATTACTAATCGGCCAATCCGCGCAGTTTGTGTCGGTATCCCCAACGTTGGCAAATCGACCTTATTAAACCATATTGTCAATAAAAAAATTGCCAAAGTCGGTGATCGTCCGGGCGTTACCAAGGGCCAACAGTGGCTCAAAGCGTCCAATAAATTGGAATTACTCGACACCCCAGGGATTTTATGGCCGAAGTTTGAAGACCAAGTCGTTGGTACCAAGCTGGCCGTCACGGGTGCGATTAAGGAAAATATCTATCCTAACGATGACGTCGCTTTGTTTGCCTTGGACTTCTTCAAGCAGCACTACGCGGCACGCTTAGTCGATCGTTATCATTTGACGGCTGAGCAGTTGGCCTTACCAAATCCGGAATTACTGATTGCGATGACGAAAAATGCGGGGATGCGCGATGACTGGGAACGTTTCTGCGTGGCCTTCCTCTTAGATATTCGCAAGGGCCGGCTCGGTCGTTTTACGCTCGACTTAACGGGGGATCAACCCGATGCCTGAACGAACGATTGCGGATTTTAAACGGCTACTGGCTGCCCAACCAACGGCAGCGCTTCTAGCCGCGGCTCAAGCCGATCCTCGCAAGGGCGTGCAACAGGCTTATCAACACTATTTGCGACAAGCTGAAAAACAGGCGGCGTTAGTGACACGTTTTAATCAACATATGCGTTTAGAACGGGATTTTTGGGCCCACGGCGGACAATACGTTGCTGGGATCGATGAAGTTGGTCGCGGCCCGTTAGCTGGACCAGTCGTAACTGCCGCTGTAGTCTTGGACGATCATTTTGATTTGCTAGAAGTCAATGATTCAAAGCAATTAACCGCTAAGAAACGGGCGGCCCTGATGCCACGGATCCTAGAAGAAGCGGTTGCCGTGGGAATCGGCGTTGCGGATGCCCAACAAATTGATCAATTAAACATTTATGAGGCGACCCGAGTCGCAATGGCCCAAGCCGTCCGTAACCTGTCCGTCCGGCCAACACGTTTACTAGTTGATGCGATGCAGGTGCCGGTACCAATTGAACAGACCCGTCTAATCAAGGGCGATGCGAAAAGCGCGAGCATCTCGGCGGCTAGTATTGTCGCCAAAGTCGTCCGGGATCACTTAATGACAATGTATGATCAAGTGTATCCCGGGTACGACTTTGCTGATAATATGGGCTACGGGACTGCTAAGCATTTGGCCGGGTTGGCCAGTCTCGGCGCTACGCCGATTCATCGCCAATCTTTTTCACCGGTTCGAAATGCTAAGCGGGTCTAAATCCGTAACTACTCTTTAAAGAAGCCGTTCCGTTGACGACTAATGTCAACAAGGGCGAACTTAAGGAGTCGTGATAACATGCAATTAAGAAGTTTATTGATTCGATTACATTTAGCGCACGGCATCGGGTATGCCGGGATGGTACGCGTGTTACAACACTGTCGGCAGGTTCAGACGGTCGTCACTGATCCCCGCCGATTAGGTAAGTTGGCCCATTTAACTGCTAGTCAGCAGGGGCGTTTTACCGCTGATTGGCAAAGTATGGCGTTTCAACAGCGACTAAAACGCCATGCGCAGCTTGATATTTTAACAATCTTGGATGATGATTACCCACCGGCCTTATTAGAAGCCTATCAACCACCATTAGTGTTGTTTTTGCGCGGGCAGCGTGCGTTACTAACGACACGTCAACTTGCGGTTGTTGGTGCTCGGCAGGCCACATCGTATGCGGAGCGGGTCACGACACAATTATTGGCACCGTTAGCAACGGCAAAGTTGACCATTGTCAGTGGACTAGCGAAGGGAGCCGATAGTTTTGCACATCGGACCGCCCTTCGTTTTAGCTTACCGACAATCGGGGTGATTGGGACCGGACTGGATATTAGTTACCCCCGTCAACACCGTGACCTGCAGCAACAAATTAGTCAGGTCGGTTTATTAATCAGTGAGTACCCACTGGGGGTGGGTCCGGAACCATACCACTTCGTTGCTCGTAACCGGATTATTGCCGGGCTGTGCCAAACGGTTATCGTGGTCGAGGCGCAGGCCCATTCTGGGAGTCTGATCACTGCTAATATCGCGTTACAAAACAATCGCAACGTTCTGGCGGTACCTGGACCAATTGATGCACCATTTTCAGTTGGGTGCAATCAATTGATCGTTGCGGGGGCCAAACCAGTCTTAAATTCGCGACATATAATAGAAGAGTTTTTACCAAAAATTTGACAACACGAAATTTTTGAAATATGATTACAGGGATTTCTTAAACTGATATTTATAATAATGATAATGAAACCTGTAAGGAGCTGATCGAGTGGCTGCAAGTACAACTAAAGCCAAACCGGCGGCAAAGCGGAAGACCGCAACTAAAACTGCTACCAAGCGGAAAAGCAAAACACCCGCTAAAAAATTGGTGATCGTGGAATCACCATCTAAAGCAAAAACGATTGAAAAATATTTAGGTCGTTCTTATAAAGTCGTCGCTAGTCTGGGCCATATTCGGGATTTACCGAAGAGCAAGATGGGTGTCGACGTGGATAACGACTACGAACCGCACTATATCTCGATTCGCGGTAAGGGTGATGTGATCAAAGGATTGCGGAAAGAGGCTAAAAAAGCCAAAGCCGTGTACCTCGCATCTGACCCGGACCGTGAAGGGGAAGCCATTGCTTGGCACTTATCCTATTTATTAGGACTTGACCCTAAGGATAAAAACCGGGTCGTCTTCAATGAAATCACCAAGGATACGGTCAAAAACGCTTTTAAGGAACCGCGTTCAATTGATATGGACCTAGTGGATGCCCAACAGGCCCGGCGAATTTTGGACCGGTTAGTGGGTTACTCAATTAGTCCATTATTGTGGAAAAAGGTCAAAAAGGGGTTATCGGCCGGTCGGGTGCAATCGATCGCGCTAGATTTGATCATTCAACGTGAAAATGAAATTAAAGCGTTCAAACCCCAAGAGTATTGGACGATCGATAGTGAATTTCAAAAGGGTCGTTCCAAATTCATGGCAAGTTTTTATGGAACCCATGGTAAGAAGCAACCGTTGGATGACAACGATGCGGTGCAAAAAATCTTGGGCCAATTAGACCGGAATGGCGATTTTAATGTCGTCAAAGTCGTCAAAAAAGAACGTAAACGGTTCCCGGCGCCGCCATTTACAACCTCTACCATGCAACAGGATGCCAACCGGAAGTTGAATTTCCGGACGCGTAAGACCATGATGGCAGCACAACAATTATATGAAGGCATCAATGTTGGTGGTAAGGAAGGTAGCGTCGGCTTAATCACTTATATGCGGACTGACTCGACGCGGATTTCGTCGATTGCGAAGCACGAAGCGTCACAATTCTTGCATAAAGAATACGGCGCAGAATATGCAGCCACCAAACCTGTCAAGGGCAAGTTACCAGAAGGCGCTCAGGATGCCCATGAAGCAATCCGACCCTCATCCGTCTTCCGGACACCAGCTAGCATCAAAGACTACTTGACGAAGGATCAATTCCGGTTATACCAGCTGATCTGGTCACGGTTTGTGGCTAGTCAGATGACGCCCGAAGTACTTGACACAATGGCGGTCACGATCGACCAAAATGACGTCCAATTCCGGGCGAACGGGTCGAAGACGAAGTTTGCTGGTTTTACGAAGATCTACGATAAGACGGAAAAGAATAACGTCTTACCAGATTTAAGTGAAGGTGATGTGGTCAAGTTATCGAAGACTGATCCGCAACAACACTTCACCCAGCCACCCGCACGTTACTCTGAAGCCAACCTCATCAAAGCATTGGAAGAAAATGGTGTGGGGCGGCCGTCAACGTACGCACCAACCCTGGATACGATTCAGCGGCGCTACTACGTCAAATTAGAAGCGCGCCGGTTTGTGCCGACTGAACTCGGCGAGATCGTTAACGATATTATTCAGGAATACTTCCCGGATGTCGTTAATGTCGGCTTTACTGCCAGTTTAGAAGAACAGTTGGATGCGACTGAAGAAGGTAAGGAAAACTGGGTTAAAGTCGTCGATAGTTTCTACAAGCCGTTTTCTAAAGAAGTCGCAACGGCTGAGGAAAGTATGGAGAAGATCCAAATCAAAGACGAATTAGCGGGCTTCAATTGTGATATTTGTGGCGCGCCAATGGTTGTGAAGATGGGCCGTTACGGCAAATTCTTTGCCTGCTCCCGTTTCCCGGATTGTCGTAATACGAAGCCGATCGTTAAAGAAATTGGTGTCGTTTGTCCGCAATGTAAGAAGGGCCAGGTCATTGAGCGGAAATCGAAGAAGAACCGGATTTTTTATGGTTGTTCCCGCTTCCCAGATTGTGACTTTGTCTCTTGGGATAAACCGGTTGGCCGTGATTGCCCGAAGGATGGCCATTACCTGGTCGAAAAGAAGGTCAAAGGTGGCAAGCAAGTGCTTTGTCCGAATGGCGATTATACCGAAAACGTTCAAAAATAAATGAAAAAAAGGTCATCTGGGGATGATCTTTTTTTGTGTATTGTCAAATAATGCGTACAATTTTTGAAAATACGTTGATAAAATTCGTAATTTAAACTGATTAACAAGTGTTTTATCGGGAAAATAAACGCCCGTTTAAATTAATGTTCGCTTTAAGCTTGACGGTGGACATGTCATTGCAGGATTTGCTGATGCCATTAGTTGTCTTCTGCTAGTTTCTCAGGTATGATGACAACAATACTATCAATGGTATGACAACAAGAAAAGAGGAATTCTGGATGGCATCAATACCAACAGTAAACGTAATCGGCGCCGGTTTAGCCGGCTCAGAGGCCGCTTGGCATATTGCTAATATGGGCGTCAATGTCCGGCTGTATGAAATGCGGCCCAGCAAAATGACTCCCGCCCATCACACGGCGCAATTTGCTGAATTAGTGTGCACGAACTCACTGCGGGCGAACCAATTAGCCAACGCGGCGGGCCTACTAAAGGCCGAAATGCGGCAGATGGATTCGATCGTGATGCAAGCGGCTGAACACCACGCTGTCCCAGCTGGTGGTGCGCTAGCCGTTGATCGGGATACGTTCTCTGCAGAAATCACGGCTGCAATCACCGCGTTACCTAATGTTGAAATTATTAATGAAGAAATTACTAGTCTCCCAGATGGCATTACGGTCGTAGCGACTGGACCATTAACGGCAGCGTCCTTAGCGAAATCGATTCAAGCGTTTAACGACGAAGATGACTTACACTTTTTTGATGCGGCCGCACCGATTCTAACGAAAGATTCGATCGACATGGATAAGGTGTATCTCAAATCACGCTATGACCGTGGTGAAGCGGCCTATCTGAACTGCCCAATGACGGAAGCCGAATTTGACGTTTTCTATGACGCGTTGATTCACGCCGAAATGGCCGAAGCGCATGATTTTGAAAATTCAGATGTCTTTGAAGGCTGCATGCCGATCGAAGTGATGGCACAACGTGGGCGCCAAACGATGCTATTTGGCCCACTTAAACCAGTGGGCCTTGAAGATCCGAAGACGGGCAAACAACCCTTTGCGGTCGTTCAGTTGCGCCAAGATGATGCCGCTGGTGATCTATATAATATTGTCGGCTTCCAAACTCATCTTAAGTGGGGCGAACAAAAACGGGTCTTTTCACTGATTCCGGGTCTGGAGAACGTTGAATTTGTCCGTTATGGCGTCATGCATCGTAATACTTTTATGAAGTCACCGAAACTATTAACGCCAACTTATCAGACACAGCAACGGCCCGATTTGTTTTTTGCGGGCCAAATGACGGGCGTCGAAGGCTATATTGAAAGTGCAGCGAGTGGCATCGTTGCTGGAACCAACGCAGCGCGCTTAGCACTTGGTTTAGAACCGGTCGTTTTTCCAACGGACACGATGATGGGGGCGATGGCCCACTATATCACGCATACGAGCGCTAGCAACTTCCAGCCCATGAACGCCAACTTTGGCATTATGCCAAAACTCAAACAGCGCATTCGGGATAAGCGTGAGCGTAATACGGCGATTTCTGAACGGGCCTTGGCTGACCTGACGACTTTTAAAGATGAAACATTGACCGTTAACAACTAAAATATCGCCCCATTGACAGGGTGCATAATTGTGTTTTCCTCCATACTTTGCTAAAGTAGCAACGTATGGAGGTTTTTGCATGGAAACGGATTATTTAACCCTCTTTTTAAAGTACATTCGGGTTGAACGACAGTATTCGGAAGAGACCGCTGCTGCTTATCGGGAAGACATTCAAGCTTTTAATGATTTCTTAACGGCAAATGGTGGCGCGAAAGCGTATACTGAAGTTGACCGGTTGGACGTTAACGTCTATTTAAGTCATTTATATGACCGGCACTTGACCCGCAATTCAATTGCTCGGAAAGTTTCAAGCTTGCGGTCGTTCTATAACTTTTTGGTTAAGAATGATTTAGCTAAATTGAATCCCTTCGTGTACGTCCAACTCAAAAAACACGCGGCGCGCTTACCCCGTTTTTTCTATCAAAAGGAGCTGGACGTATTATTTCAAACCGTCTATGCGGATGATAGCGTGATGGGGGCCCGGAACGCGGCGTTATTAGAAGTCCTGTATGGTACTGGGATTCGGCTGAGTGAGTGTGTCGATCTACAATTAGCCGACGTTGATTACGACCTAAAAATGATGTTGATTCGTGGGAAGGGCGACAAGGAACGTTACGTCCCATTTGGTCGGTACGCGGCTACCGCGCTTCAGCATTACGAAACCGTCTGCCGGCAGCCCGTGATGGCCAAGTATGGTCAAACGCACCAAACGGTGTTTATTAATCGTCACGGCGGCCCCATTACTGGCGGCGGAATCGAATATGTCTTGAATCAAATCGTTAAGAAAAGTAGTTTAACGGCTGATATTCATCCCCACATGCTCCGGCACACGTTTGCAACGCAGATGCTGAATAATGGTGCCGATTTACGGACCGTGCAGGAGCTGTTAGGTCATACAAGTTTGTCAACGACGCAAATTTATGCGCACGTGACAAAGGAACATTTACAACAAGATTATCGTCAATTTTTCCCACGGGCAACGCGGGAATCGACAAAGGAGACTGAACATGACATATTCGACAACGAAATTTGAAGCAACTACCATTTGCGCCGTTCGCCAAAACGGCCATAACGCCATGGCCGGTGATGGTCAGGTCACGATGGGTGAAAAAGTCGTAATGAAAGGGACAGCCCATAAAGTTCGGCGGATTTATAATGATCAGGTCGTCGTAGGTTTTGCCGGGAGTGTCGCGGATGCGTTTAACCTTGAAGATCGTTTTGAAAAGAAACTCAACGAATTTTCTGGGAATTTACAACGGGCAGCCGTTGAGCTTGCCCAGGAATGGCGCAGTGACCAGGCGTTACAGAAATTGGAAGCTTTGTTGATCGTCATGAACAAAGATGACATGTTACTTGTTTCTGGGAGTGGTGAAGTAATCACGCCGGATAACGACGTCTTAGCCATTGGTTCTGGTGGTAACTTTGCCTTAGCCGCAGCTCGCGCAATGCAGCTACATGCTAAGGATATGAGTGCCAAGGAAGTCGCTGAAGCGGCAATCCATATTGCCGGCGACATTGATATCTTTACCAATCATAATGTGATCTCAGAAACGTTGTAATGTAGGAGGAAACGCTCATGGAAGAAATCAATAAGACACCGAAACAAATTGTGGCCGCGCTTGATAATTATGTTATTGGTCAAAACCAAGCTAAAAAAGCGGTGGCGATCGCGCTACGTAATCGTTATCGGCGGATGGAACTTTCTGCTGAAATGCAGGAAGAAATTACCCCCAAAAATATGCTGATGATCGGACCAACCGGGGTCGGGAAGACCGAAATTGCCCGGCGGTTGGCTAAGATTGTGCACGCCCCGTTTGTGAAGTTTGAAGCAACTAAGTTTACGGAAGTCGGCTATGTTGGTCGCGATGTTGAATCCATGGTTCGTGACTTAGTGGACGTGGCTATCGAGATGGAAAAACAACAGGCTTATTCTGGTGTGCGGGCACAAGCGGTGCAGGCTGCTGACAAACGGCTCGTCAAATTATTAGTACCAGCCCAAAAGAAGCAGGCTAAGAACAATGGTAACGAGTTCCAAAACATGATGAACATGTTTAGCCAGATGCAAAACGGCCAGACCCCCAACGTTGACGATTCAAGTAACGAAGAAGTGACCGATGAAGTTCGTAATCAACGATTATCAGTTGCCGATCAGTTGAAAACGGGGCGCTTAGAAAACTCAGAGGTTACCATCGAGATGGATGACCCCCAGCAAGCCGCCGCGGGTAATAATAACATGCTTGGTCAAATGGGTATTGATCTTGGTGATAGTTTAGGTGCCTTAATGCCCAAGAAGCGGATCCAACGGACAATGCCAGTCTCAGAGGCCCGAGAAATTTTAGTCCGGGAAGAATCCGAAAAGTTAGTCAATAACGCTGATATTTATCATGATGCGATTGTCCGTGCTGAAAATACCGGGATTATTTTTATCGATGAAATTGATAAGATTACTAAGGGTGGTCAGCAAGGTTCCGGTGAAGTTTCACGTGAAGGGGTTCAACGAGATATTCTGCCAATCGTTGAGGGGTCGCAAATTTCAACAAAATATGGTCCCATCAATACTGATCACATTCTGTTTATCGCTTCCGGGGCCTTTGCGGAAAGTAAACCTAGTGATCTGATTGCTGAATTGCAAGGCCGTTTTCCAATTCGAGTCGAATTAGACGATTTAAGCAAGGATGACTTTGTTAAGATTTTGACGGAACCTAAGAATGCGTTGATTAAGCAGTATATCGCCTTGATCGGTACGGACAACATTAAAGTGACGTTCACGATTGAAGCTATCGAAGCGATTGCCACGATTGCCTATAAGGTCAACCATGAGACACAAAATATCGGTGCCCGTCGTTTGCACACCATTTTGGAAAAGCTCTTGGAAGAATTGCTATACGAAGGTCCTGACATGGAAATGGGCGAAGTCACAATCACTGAAAGCTATGTCAACGAGCGAATCGGTAACATTGCACAGGATAAGGATCTTAGTCGTTACATCTTATAAAATTTATCAAGGGGGCGTTTACGCGGATGACAGTCGAATTAAAGAATGAGTACCTCACCGTTTTGATTAATGAAGCTGGGGCGGAATTAAGTAGTGTCAAGTCGAGTGACGGTATTGAGTACATGTGGCAGGCCGACAAAACTTTTTGGGGCCGGCACGCACCCGTGCTTTTTCCAATCGTTGGTCGTTTAAAGGATGACCAGTATACTGTTGCTGGTCAGGCTTATCACATGGGACAACACGGTTTTGCCCGCGACAATGACTTTACGGTCGTCAACCAAACGGCCACACAAGCAACATTTGAATTGACCGATAGTCGTGCGACGCGGGAGATGTATCCGTACGCGTTTCGATTACGTTTGATTTATACGTTGACGGATCATGAATTGACCGTTAACTACAATGTGCATAATCCAGCTAATCAAGAGCTGTTATTTTCTGTTGGTGGGCACCCAGCATTTAACGTACCACTCGCTGATCCGGCGGGCACACTAGCTGATTATAAGGTTACTGTGGCACCACGAAAGGTCTACGCGCATATTCCATTACAGGCACCGTTGAACGATGCGGCAAATGCGGATGACTTCGACCTGACCAAGCCATTAGCACTTAGCCGGGATTTGTTTAAGGACGATGCCCTGATTTTGGATTTGAATCATCACGAGACGACGTTAATGTTGGACACTGATCTGGATGATCATGGGGTAGCGATGACGATTGAAGATGCACCATACGTCGGCATGTGGTCACCATACCCCGCAGAAGCGCCGTTCGTGTGCTTAGAGCCATGGTGGGGCATTGCGGATAACGTTGATAGCGATGGTCAATTAAGCCATAAGATGGGCATTAATCGGCTTGCAGCGAACCAGACGTTTGATGCTAAATATGCGATTAGCTTTTTCTAACTAAAATACTGTGGTTTAGTGAAACCGGTCGACAGGTTTGACCGGTTTTTTATTGTGGTCTGAAAAGATAGCAAAATAAAGAATTGTATCATCTTACTTTAACTAGAAGCAAAAAAATACAAACCCAGCACCAAAGCTTACCCGTTCCTAAATAAAAAGACCACTCAGTAATGAAATGGTCTTGAAAGTAACATAATTATTTGCGGTTAGCCCGTTGCTGACGTCGCCAACCAAGTCCGAAGTGTACCAATGATTCGGTCCCGTTTTTGATACGTGCAATATTACTGCGGTGCCGATAGAAGATGAAGAGGGTCAATGCAAAGGCCACGAGTGATAGCAACCAATCCTGATAGTAAAAAATTGCAATCAACGTGACGATTGGAAAAGCCGTCATACTAGCAACACTGACCATACTGGTCGTGTAAACCAATAATAACATGATGGCACTAGCAATTAAGAAGAACTCCCAGTTGTAGGCCAATAAGATCCCAGCACTCGTGGCAACGGCCTTACCACCTTTAAAGCCGATGTAAATTGAGAAAGTATGTCCTAAAATAGCTGCTAGTCCAATCAATAAGGTATACCGGTTATTCATATGAAATAGCAAGGTCGGTTGTAGTGCTGCGATGGTGCCTTTTAGAATATCCATCACCATGACAATTGTCCCAGCGGTCGGGCCTAGGACCCGGTACGTGTTGGTAGTTCCGATATTACCGCTACCTGCTTGACGAATATCAGTGTGAAAGAAAAATTTGCCAATAATGACACCCGAAGGAATCGCGCCAATTAAGTAGGCGATGATCAGCATAATTATTATTTTCAAAGTTGGTTCCTCCTGCAATATAATCACTCAATATTTTAGCATTCTTTTTAAGATTGTGGGGATTAATTAGTTTAAAAAATGATGATTGCGTGTCAAATTATGAAAATAAAATGATTTTTTGATAATTATTATGTGCCTAAAAGCGGGTGGTTAGGGCCTTTAAAGCGCTAACTGTCAAATTAATCACGCATTTTAAGAACTAGTCGTGACCAGTAATAAGTTTATTCATTGAACTGGCGCTTAGAATCAACATGAGGTAAGCTAGTAAGTGGCTTAACTTTTAAAAGATAGTTTTAAACACGAACGTGTGTTTGCTATTTTAATTGTTAACGTGTATGCTAACAGATGAAGAGCCACAAGTGACAATTAGAAATTAACATAATTGTACCTTGACAGGTTGGGGCTTTTAGGACTATTTTATTACGGTTACCTGAAAGCCGCACCTAGTTGAGGTAGATTTTTAAAGATAAAAGGAGTTGTGAGAATGGCCAAGAAAAGCCCAAAATATGATGATTCTTCAATCCAAGTACTTGAAGGATTAGAAGCCGTTCGGAAACGTCCCGGAATGTATATCGGTTCTACAGACGGCCGCGGACTCCATCACTTAGTTTATGAAATTGTCGATAATGCCGTTGATGAAGCCTTAGCTGGCTATGGTAAAGAAATCAACGTGATTATTCACGCCGATAACAGCATCACCGTTGTCGATCATGGTCGTGGGATGCCAGTTGGAATGCATGCTTCCGGTATTCCAACACCTGAAGTTATCCTCACGGTTTTGCATGCTGGTGGTAAGTTCGGCCAGGGTGGTTATAAGACTTCTGGTGGGCTGCATGGGGTCGGTGCGAGCGTCGTTAACGCATTGTCGTCCGAATTGACGGTAACCATCGTCCGTGATGGCTACCGTTACGTTGAACATTTCAAAGATGGGGGTCATCCCGTCGGTACCCTTGAAAAGAAAGGGAAGACTAATAAGCCAACTGGAACGACAATGACTTTTAAGCCGGACGCTAGTATCTTTACAACGACGGTTTATAATTTTCAAACGTTGGCTGAACGGTTGCGTGAATCCGCATTCTTACTGAAAGGCGTTAAAATCACGCTGACTGACGAACGGGAAAATCAACAACAAGAGCTGGTCTTCCATTACGAAGATGGTATCAAGGCGTTTGTCAGTTACCTCAATGAAGATAAGGACACCCTCGGGGATATTATGTTCTTTGACGGCACTAAGGAAGGTGTCGAAGTTGAGGTCGCTGCGCAGTACAACGATGGCTATTCGGAAAACTTGTTGTCATTCGTCAATAACGTGCGGACGCCAGACGGTGGGACTCATGAAGTAGGGTTCCGCAGTGCCTGGACGAAAGCGTTCAATGAATATGCTCGCAAGGTTGGCCTATTGAAGGACAAGGATAAAAATTTGGAAGGCTCCGATGTCCGTGAAGGGTTATCCGCTGTTATTTCATTACGAGTACCGGAAAATCTCTTACAATTTGAAGGTCAAACTAAGGAAAAGCTCGGAACACCCGAAGCACGAACGATTGTTGATAATATTGTGAGTGAACAACTTCAATTCTTCTTGATGGAAAATGGTGAATTTGCTCAAATGCTGATTCGCAAATCCACCAAAGCTCGGCAGGCTCGTGAGGCTGCCCGTAAGGCCCGTGATGAAAGCCGAAACGGTAAGCGGCGTCATAAGCAGGAACGGTTACTTTCTGGAAAATTAACGCCAGCGCAGTCTAAAAACGCTAAGAAGAATGAATTATTCTTAGTCGAAGGGGATTCGGCCGGTGGTTCAGCTAAACAGGGGCGTGATCGAAAGTTCCAAGCAATTTTGCCATTACGTGGTAAGGTGTTGAATACCGAAAAGGCCAAATTAGCTGATATTGTCAAGAATGAAGAAATTAATACCATGATTTACACAATTGGTGCGGGTGTTGGTCCTGAATTTGATATTAAGGCCAGTAATTATGACAAGATCATTATTATGACCGATGCCGATACCGATGGTGCCCATATTCAAATTCTCTTACTGACATTCTTTTATAAGTACATGCGGCCAATGATTGACGCTGGTAAAATCTACATTGCGTTGCCACCGCTGTATCGATTACAAAAGAAGCAGAACAAGCAGTTACGGACGGAATATGCATGGACTGACGAAGAGTTAACGCTCAAGACCAAGTCATTTGGTAAGGGCTATGCACTCCAGCGCTACAAGGGACTTGGCGAAATGAACGCGGAACAGCTATGGGAAACAACCATGGATCCTGAAAAACGGACCTTAGTCCGAGTTCGAATCGATGACGCTGCCTTAGCAGAAAAACGGGTCACAACGTTAATGGGTGACAAAGTTGAACCTCGTCGAAAATGGATCGAAAGTAACGTCCACTTTAATTTGGACGAAGACGGGTCGTTACTAGATAACGAGGCCGTCTCATCCGCACATGAGCAAGCCGACGAAGAATTGGCACAACAGCTAAAACAATAGAGGGGGTCGTAAAATGGCAACTGAACAACCAAAAATTCAAGAACTAACCCTTGAAGACGTCATGGGCGACCGCTTCGGCCGTTATTCTAAATATATTATTCAAGAACGGGCCTTGCCAGACATCCGTGATGGCTTGAAGCCAGTACAACGACGAATCTTATACGCCATGAATCAGGATGGCAACACCTTTGACAAAGCGTTCCGTAAGTCCGCTAAATCAGTCGGAAATGTCATGGGTAATTTTCATCCCCATGGTGATTCTTCGATTTATGAAGCAATGGTTCGTCTTAGTCAGGACTGGAAGTTACGGGAACCGCTGATTGAAATGCACGGGAATAATGGTTCCATGGACGGTGATCCGGCTGCCGCCATGCGGTATACCGAGGCACGTTTGAGTAAAATCGCTGGTGAAATGCTTCAAGACATTGATAAAAAGACTGTCGATATGGTCCTAAATTTTGATGATACGGAGTACGAACCAACTGTTTTACCGGCCCGCTTTCCGAACTTATTAGTTAACGGGGCAACGGGGATTTCAGCCGGTTATGCAACGGAAATTCCGCCGCATAACTTGAGTGAAGTCATTGATGCGATTTTATTCCTGATGAATCACCCTAAGGCAACGCTTGAAGATTTGATGGACTTTGTCAAGGGCCCCGATTTTCCAACTGGGGGGATCATTCAAGGCTTAGCAGGTATCAAGCAAGCCTATGAAACTGGCCGTGGGCGTATCGTCGTGCGTTCGCGAACCAAGATCGTACCGCTTAAGGGGAATAAATCACAGATTGAAGTTTCAGAGATCCCTTATGAAGTTAACAAGGCGCAATTGGTGAAAAAAATTGATGAAATTCGCATTCTGAAGAAGATCGAAGGTATCGCCGAAGTTCGTGATGAAAGTGACCGTCAGGGATTATCAGTAGTGATTGAACTGAAGCGTGACGTCAATGCAGAAGGTATTCTGACTTACTTACTCAAAAATACCGATCTACAAATTACTTATAACTTCAATATGGTCGCCATTTATCATCAACGGCCCGAACACGTTGGGCTGAAAACGATTCTAACGGCCTACTTGGAACATCAACGGGACGTTGTAACCCGTCGGACCCAATTTAACTTACAGAAGGCTATGGATCGCCAACACATCGTTCAAGGATTAATCAAGGCGATGTCCATCCTCGACCAGGTAATTAAAACGATTCGTGGTAGCAAGGATAAGAAGGACGCCAAACAGAACTTGGTCAGTCAATTCGATTTCTCTGAGATTCAAGCTGAAGCCATCGTGACAATGCAACTTTATCGGTTAACCAATACCGATGTGACGCAGCTAGAAAAAGAATCAGCTGAACTGGCCAAGGCTATCGCAACCTATCAGCTGATTCTGGCAGAGCCTAAAGAACTCGATAAAGTTTTACGGCGTGAACTAAAGGCCGTTCAAAAAGCCTATCCAACGAGCCGTTTGACTGAGATTCAAAATGAAATTCAAGAATTAAAGGTCAAGACCGAGGTCGTGATTCCACAAGAAGACGTCATTGTTATGATTAGCCATGATGGTTATATCAAGCGAACCAGCTTACGCTCTTATTCAGCGTCTGAGCCCGATGATAACGGGCTTAAAGATGAGGATTATCCGATCTATCTAGCTAAAAATAGCACGTTAGATCATTTAATGATGTTCACCAACATGGGCCATCTCATTTACCGGCCGATTTATGAAATTGCTGACGCCAAATGGAAAGATACCGGTGAGCACATTTCTCAGACGATTGGGCTGGCTGAAAACGAGCGCATCACGTGGGTCTATTCTTTTGAGAACCTTAAAGCTACCGGAAAATTCTTAGTGGCAACTAGTGACGGCTATATCAAACAAACGGCCTTTGCTGATTACACGCCGGGTCGAACTTATAAGACTCGGGCCAGCCAGTTCATCAAAATGAAGTCAGACGATGCAACCGTTGTAACAGTCGAATACTTACCAGCTGCACCAACGGGAACCCTGATTCTGATAACGCAACATGGGTATGGCCTTCGTTATGATTTAAGCGAGGTCCCAACGATTGGTGCGAAGGCGGTCGGCGTGAAATCTATGGATCTGCGCGACGATGCCATTGTACGGGCAACAATCGCCGCAGATGATGATTTGATTGCCATGATTACGCAACGGGGTTCATTCAAGAAGATGAAGGTGGCAGATTTACCCGTGACAAGTCGTGCACGGCGGGGCGTTCAAGTCTTACGGGAGTTGAAAAATAATCCACACCGGGTCGCTGATTATGTCTTAGTTGCTAGTGACGCAAATGGGGTTGCACTTGATGTGCTGACTGATCGTGGTAAGCACCATTCGATCTTGAATGATGATCATCCTACTAGTGCGCGTTATTCTAATGGCTCTTTTGTAGTTGATACTGATACTGAAGGGGAACCTGTTTCTATGCAGATCCATCCGATCCCACTAACGGTATAGTTTCCAATGCGAATACTTGCACGTTAACGGGCATTCGATTAAGATAATATTATAACAGGGTAAAAGATTATGAATTAGTTAAGCTTTATTTACCAATAACAACCGCTTGCTTTCACTTTGAATCTTGTATAAAATTATAGATATCATAAGATGGCGATAAGAAGAAAGGATCAGGTAAAATTCATGAAGACAACTCAAGAAAGTATTTTCTCATCGAAAACGTTAACGTATTTCTTGCAACTAGCTGAAACTATGAATTACACACAGGCAGCTCAAATTTTAGGAATTACGCAACCAGCATTGACCCAACAGATCAAAAAACTAGAGCGTACCGTTGGTGCCCCTTTATTTTATTCCGTTGGGAAAAAGTTACGTCTCTCTGACGCCGGTTACACAATGCTTAACGCAACCCACAGTATTTATAGTGTATTGAACAAGGCAACTGATGAAATCCAGCAGACAACTAGTGCTACTCAAGGAACAATCAATATTGGCGTGCTAGCTTCAATTGAAGACCATGTATTTGAGGATTTTTCCATTAAGTATTACGAGGCCAATCCAAATGTTATTATTTCGTTGCACATGCTGACGCGTAAAGAGATTTGGGAACGATTAGAAAATAATCGGATTGATTTGGCAGTCATGTACCTACCTGATGAAAGTATCAAGAACTGGAAGCCATACCAGTCTAAGAAGATTATCCAAGACGAATTGCTATTCATTTCGGGTGACGAGAAGTTAGCGAAGAAGAAGCGCATCAAGTTCAAAGATACGACGCTCAATCCATGGGTGACGTATCCTGAAAACTATTACTTGGATCAAGTGGTTAAGGAATCTTATAAGAACCAGTTGGCTGATTTGCCAACGGCAGTCGCACGGTTTACGACGCCACAACAGATTTATCGCTTTGTGGCAGCAACTAATACTAACACGGCGTTGCCAAATTCATTTATGGTGGCTAATCCGGCAACTGATAAGCTCCACACGTTGTCATTTGAACCAGCCATCAAGTTTGACTTAAATTTTGTCTTCCGTAAAGATAAGGACCAAATTCCGCGAATCAAGAATTTCCTTGATGAATTTGATGCCTACTTACGGACCGAAGATTACATTTCACGGTTACAAAAGATTAATCAAAAATAAGTTTTAAGGGAGTTTTGTGCTAATGAGTAAGGAATTAGTTTTTGGACATCAAAATCCTGATACCGACGCAATCGTGGCGGCTAAGGCGTTCTCATACTACGAAAATAAGATGGGAGCGGACACTGAAGCAGTTGCATTAGGCGAACCAAACGAAGAAACTCAATTTGTTTTGGATTACTTCGATGAACCAGCACTACGGGTGATTACTAAGGCCAGTGATGAAGTTGACAGTGTTATGCTTGTTGATCATAACGAACCTCAACAAAGTGTGGGTGACATTGCTGACGTAACTGTTAGTCACGTGGTTGATCATCATCGAATTGCTGGTTTTGACACGGCACAACCATTATTCTACCGGGCTGAACCACTTGGTTGCTGCAGCACTGTCATTTACAAGTTGTTCAAAGAAAATGACATTGAAATTCCAGCCAAGTTAGCTGGATTAATGTTATCTGCAATCATTTCAGATACGTTACTCTTAAAGTCCCCAACCACAACGGAAACTGACGTGGCAGTTGTTAAAGACTTAGCTAAAATTGCTGATATTGATTATGAAACGTATGGTTTAGCAATGCTTAAAGCGGGCACTAACCTTGACAGCAAGACTGAAAAGGAATTAATCGATGCCGATGCGAAGTCATTTGAAATGGCTGGCAAGACCGTGCGCGTTGCGCAAATCAATACAGTTGACTTGGATGATGTTTTCAAGCGTCAAGCTGCTTTAGAAGCTGCTGCAAAAGACGAAAATGCGAGTGACGGCTATGATTTATTCTTAATCTTGGCTACTAATATCTTAGATAGTAACTCGGAATTATTAGTCGTTGGTAACCCAACGCAACCTGTTGAAAAAGCCTTTGGTAAGACGATTGCTAACAACCGGTTAAGCTTACCAGGTGTCGTTTCACGTAAGAAGCAAGTTGTCCCTCAATTAACGGACGCCTTCAACGCTTAATTTACAGATTAATTAAAAAAGAAGCTACCACTTGTTGGAGCTTCTTTTTTGCATTCTAGCTAGATTGGGGTATGATAAATACTGTAATTAGATTGTACACAACTCAATTATGGAAGGACTGATAGTAATGGATAAACAGCAAGGTGAATTACGACAGCGTCTAACGCCTGAACAATACGCCGTTACTCAAGAGGCAGCGACCGAACGGCCATTTAGCGGTGAGTATGATAACTTTTACCAGGAAGGTATTTACGTTGATGTAGTTAGTGGTCAAGCACTCTTTAGCTCGCGTGACAAATATGATGCGGGTTGTGGGTGGCCATCCTTCACTAAACCAATCGATCAGACTAATCTTAACGAACACCGTGACGAGTCGTTTGGCATGCATCGAACAGAAGTGACTAGCACACAAGCAAACTCACATTTAGGTCACGTCTTTCCAGATGGGCCACGAGATCGTGGCGGGCTTCGTTATTGTATTAATTCAGCAGCACTGAAGTTCATTCCAGTTGCCGACCTTGAAAAGGCTGGTTATGGTCAGTATCAGAGTTTATTTAAATAATTGAGTTAATAAACGGGAGGAATTTAGATGACAGAGACTGCAATATTTGCTGGTGGCTGTTTCTGGTGCATGGTCAAACCGTTTGATCAACAGCCCGGGATCAAGTCAGTCATTTCAGGTTACACTGGTGGTACCGTCGCTAATCCGACGTATGAACAAGTTGCCAGCCACACGACTGGGCATACTGAAGCGGTTAAAATCACTTTTGACCCAGATGTAATCAGTTATGCTGACTTGGTCGAAATTTACTGGCGTCAGACTGATCCAACCGATGCTTCTGGCCAATTTCAGGACCGTGGTGACAGTTATCGACCAGTAATTTTTGTTAATAGTGAAGCTCAACGTCGAACTGCAACTGCTTCAAGAGATGCACTTGCAGCTAGCGGTAAGTTTGCTGAGCCGATTGTGACAACCATTGAAGATGCGAAGCCATTTTATCCCGCAGAAGCCGAGCACCAAGACTTTTATCGACGCAATCCATTCCGTTATCAAATCGAAGAAATGGGTGGTCGTGAGGCGTTTATTAAGCAACATTGGCAATAAGCTAGATGGTGATTAAGCGTTGAAAATGGCTCAGATTTGCGATCTTCGTATCGTTTGAGTCTCATCTCGATAAAAATAAGGCTAAAAACACGAATAAACCAACCTGCAACCACAGCAATCGTCGCTGGGCTAGTAGGTTGGTTTTTGAGTTCAATTATGATTGTTAACTTGCTTGGTACGCGTCCAATGCTGAATAAAATGATTTTTTGACTGAGTCACGAATATTTAAGTAAGTAATATAATCAGATAATTCATGAACATTACTAGTCAAAGGAAAATCAAAATCTGAGTGCGCATAACAAGCGGCTGGCGCGAACGGACCATTTTGTTCAATAAACGGTTCTAACCAACGATAGAATGTCATCAAATCATCCTTTCAATACTTTAGTTAAATTCAATAAAACTAGTTTAACTGCAAAAAGGCGCGTTGTATAGGCGTTTTAAGGCTTCTTAATTAACTAGCAAATTCTACGTAATGCTTGTGACGTGTTTGTAAAGTTATGTAAAGATCGTGCAACAACGTAAAGTTACTTTAACTAAAAAAGCTAACTGTAGCAGTTAGCCCATCAGTGTCACTTAGTCGGTTTTAGTGGCTTTTAAAGTTCGCAAATCACGTTGTCGTAGCAAGTTTTGGTAATATTCGAGGCTGGTTTCATCTAACCGTAGTTGTTGCATGATCTCAGTCGGTTCGGACGTCCGGTGTTGATTGAGAAACCACAGCATGAAGTCCTGGCGCAATGCAACCGGCTTTAATGGCACACCTAAACGTTGACTATCACCCGCCAAGTATTTATGCAATGCCGCGAGGGTGAGATGTGGGTCGGTTCCGCGTTGACGCTGCTTTAAAAAAAGGTCCGAACTACCACTTTGAGTCTGTAATGGCTGCAAATAGGCCCGTAGTTTAACCAGAAAAGCCTGTTCTACTGCTGTAAAGGTAATTGCATTCAACTGCTGATAAAACCCTGGGGTTAGCATCTCCGTGGCAGTATAACCCTTGATCGTTAGTAACAAGAATAAGCGGGTGTATGGATGCAGATCATCCATTGCTAGCCATGCCGCCAATTGCTCTGGCCAGGTCGTTGTTTGTTGACGATTGGTCAAGGGTTGCCCTTTGATTGTAAAGGTTGGTAAAGTTGTAATAATTCGGTGTGAAAATAAATAGCTAAAGTAGCCGTTTAGATTCGACAGACATTTGTTCAGTGTCGATGTTTTGAATTGGCGTTGTTCACGGAGCATTGCCAAGTAAGCTTGAATATCATTCTCAGTTAAATCTGCTAGTAATTGATCCTTAGCAAAGGTCTCATTGAAATGCTGCTCATAGTTGAAAAAGTCAGCCAAGGTTAATTCATATTGCTCAATCGTACTAGCTTGCTTGCCAGCAGTTTCTAATGAGGCGAGAAAGCTTTTAGCATACGGAAATTTAGCGGTCATTGATAGTAGGACATCCTTTCTGGGTTAGAATTCTTACTTTAACTAAAACATAAATTTACAACAAAAACAAGCGATTTGACCGATGCTGAGAGACGCGTTCTAAGCGCGTGTTCGTTTATTAGTTGAAGAGTTGTCCCTTAAATAAACCGTAAAATCGATGTTAGTTATCAGCAAATCATGAGCGTGCATGCAAACTAGTGATAATTGGATTTAGGAGTCTGAAAACATTTGAACTTTTAGTGATTCAGATAAGTTGATCCAAATTAACGAAAAATGCTCGGTTGAAATTCAATCGACTAATTTTAGTGTTGATGTTTGTGAATCATAAAAAATAATTTAAGTTAAGCGGACGTCTTGAAAAATTCTGAACAGTTAGAGCCAGCAAAATGATTGCGACAAAATGACAATCTGAGAACTGAATCACCAGAAAGCTAACTTAAAATCAAAAAATTACCACAGGGGACCTAAATCAGGTCGTGGGGGAGCAATTTTGTTTTTGATTCTACTTTGTATAATATATATTATGTAAACTAGAAAATGTAAAAAAAGCCCCCCTAGCTAGATTTACCCATAATCCACACATAAGCCATCATAATCACAACAAACCGCTTTTATCGCGTGAATTGTCATCAAGTTTACTGCTAGCACAGCGATAATTTTTGAGTGGCAAATTAATTTATGGCACATTTTTATAAAATCTACTGAACTCACTGAATCATATTGATGTGACTTACCGTGAATATATGATTATGATTCATAAGGTGGCCACCATGCATCATGAAATAGCTTTTGACTGTGTTAATGATGTTATTGCTCATAACTGTTAGTCAATCGACTGAATTGCTGTGCACCTTGGGTTTAAAACTGGCTTTTAGAACGTAATTGTTTATCAAGCCGATTTATTGAATCGATGGTTTGCTAACGACAGCCTTATTTTTTCAAAAGACATGATTTGCCATGGACCGGAAACGCCAAAAACCTTATCATGACAGTGTTCAATCACGCGCTTAACTGAATCATCAGCCACGTTCAAAAATGTTAAAGATGTGTAATTTAGACCAGTCTGTAATACTAATTTATCTTGTCGGCAACCACATCAGTCTACCGTAATTTATATTAGAGGCCGCTTGCTAAACACCATAAATGTGAGTGGCATCCTTGAGTACTGCGGTTGTATGAAGCCCCGGTAATTAACGGCAACTAGCCTAGCTTTCAACTGTTTTTGGGCGATTATTAGTCAGAATTGTGGCTTGACAACTTGTTAATTTCAGACCATTAGTCCTAAAATTAAGCGTATTTATTGAAGCTGATTGTGCAATTCAATTTAGTGTCAACAATTATTGCAGACTACGAACAATAATTCGCCATGGCCTCATATGTTTGTTGGACATGCGCTAGATCAAAAGTTTGGTGAATAATTTACCGGGGTGATGGGCTCTTTCAATACCACGGTAAATAAAATTGTGTAATTTGCAGCAAGTTGTCACGAACGCAATGTCATCACGCAAACCGATATTACGCCCAAATGGGTCGTTGGGGTTCATTTCAACCTTTTGTGACAACCCCTACCCGGTCGGAAATAGCACCCGGTCGCCCTACTTTTAAGCCTATTCCATTTCAACGCATTCTAAAACCGCTTCAGCACCAGTTCTATCGGATCAATTGGGCAATTCAATGGTTTTGACGACAATATCCATTGCAACACACGTTTTGGCTGAAGCCTGGCGGATTGACATGACGGCTCATAGCAATGATTTTGCTAGCCCACGTAATTACGCCGAACCGCCCCCCAGCCACTAACAGCGTCATCCATCGCCCATAGTACTGACTGTCGCCCTAGCTTGAAAACCCGTTGCCATGACATGTTGGCGAAGATCAATCATTTAGTGGTCATCACCGGGCTGTCCTGGCACCTTGACGAGCGCCCAATCGGCATTAGTAAATGAGGATTACGGGCCATTAAAGTCAATTGATCCGTGGTATTTGCTAACGATACTGGCAGTGCCAGCTATTAACTATGACCGTAGCCACAATAATTTGATGGTACAAATTAGACGATCTGTCCCCTTTTAAACATTATAAAAAGATTATTACTGAAGTAACAGTCACTACTGTCAGTAATAATCTTTTTTATATCATCAGTTTAATTTTCATTCAGTGAGCTTCGAACGCTAACGATTCATTTGGGTATTGATCTTGAAATGGTCACTGCCACTCAACTCTGCTTGATTTGACGCCGCCAGAGCTTGGCCTCCGCGATCCCGCAAGTCATCAACATAAGGATTGGTAAGTACAAGATAATATGATAGCGGCCCTGTACTTCTAATGGTAAAGCACTTAAGGTGAAACCGTCTAACAAAAGCGCTGCCATTAGCAAATAGTGGTTAAGATAGTGTTGATGCCATAGCATTCCCAGCCCCATTAAAACACTGAATAACGCAATCACCAGCATTGCCTGCCAATAAACCGTCGCACTTGTAATCAATATGGGGGCTAAATAAAACCAGTGGCGGTTAAGCAAACCGGGATGATGGCTTAAGTTATATAAGCTCCAATCATAGCCATAATCCTCACGAATAAAGCCCTGCATTTTTTCATTAACAAATGACCCCAACTGTGGCTTGATTTGTTTGAGATTAGTCTGCAAAGTCCTCGCCATCGTTCGTGTGATTCGCGGATAGGCTTGCGTCAACGTGGGCGCCACCCGTAATTCGTGGCTGACGGTAGCTTGTAGTGCCGGGCTATAGGTCCCGTGACTTTTAACATCTGTCCCCGTAGCCAGGCTGTATAAAGTTTCAACTTGGGCTGGCGCAACCTTAAAGCCATATAACCAGCTGTCGAGATTAGTCGCTGTGAACATGAGCCCTAACACGACCGCACTGTATATGAGGAGCTGACGTACTTGAACGCGGTAAAGGTGGTGAGACTTAAGCAGGACACACAAACTCATCAAACACAGTGCAATTAGCCAGACGCCCATGATTGGCCTCAGCATATTGGCCACGACAGTCATCACGATCGCTAACGCTAGGTATAGTCGTCGATCCGTGATTGTGGTCGTCGTGAGTGGAACTAATGCCCGCGTCAGCGCATACATCATGAGTAGGACGCTGGTGAAAAAGAACGGTTCACTACCATTTAAGAGCGTGCCGTACAGCCAATAAGCTGGAATCCAGTAAAAAATGAGGGCAGCCATGATGCCTAATTGTCGTGAGAGCCACCGTGCGACTAGCCAGTAAATTAAGACCATATCGACTAAAGTACACCCAATATTGATTAGTTGGCTGACAAAAAAGTTGGCCCCGCCAAAAGCCGCGACTAAACTGTAGCCGTTCGCGATATTTAAAGCGTGCGGAAAAACGACGTAATTGCCAACGATACCATGGTGTAACAGTTGGGTCCAGGTGAATCCTTGGGCACTAAACGCGGCTAGTGTATGGTAATTCCAGAAATCTGAGGTCGGGTCGATCTTTAACCCTGCAACTAGTGGAAATTTTAAGATAGCTAACCCCATCAGTGCTGCAACTAACCAGCTAGTTTGGTGGCGGCTCAACCACCAGCTGCCAAGGCCAATCGTGGCACCAATGAACAATACGAATAAACCAGCGCCTATCCAAGCACTGATTGCGAGGTGTAATTTCAGGTTGACTTGCCAGTTGGCGACAATCATCCACCCGAGTAAGGCAGCTGCAATCGTGAGAACGGTAATTTGAAATATCTTATAGCACCACTTCATCGGCATGCACCTTCATCTCAATATGAGCGTTTTAAGCCAGTATCTGGATATTTTGCAACGCGGGTCGTAACACCATGGTGCGTTTTGGCCCACCCCGTTTGACCACGTAACTGTCGGTAAATGGCGACGTATGGCGTCAGGCTAATGATCAATAGGAATGCTTGAAAGGTTAAACTCTGCTTGAGAGCATCTAAGAAGCCAACGGGTTGTTTCACGACGGCACAGTTGCGTTGATACAGTGCTGCTAATACCAAGCAAGCCGAAAAAGCAATCACCAGTAATGTCCCGATAGCCAAGTGATGCCACCCAACTTGCCAATGTTGTAGGCTACGGCTCACAAGCACGACTAACGTGATTAGACTGGTCAGTGGCACGATACAACCACTGATAGGCATCAAAATCCAAAAGGTCGTGTCCAATTTTTGAAAATGGTTCAGACGTCCCGAACGCCAAAGTGCTGGTAGATAACGCATGCATTGAACGGCACCCTGACACCAGCGTACCCGTTGACGAAAAAATGGGCGTAGTTGTTCAACGGCCTCTTGCTGGACAACCAAGGTATGATCAAAGGCCGTTCGCGTACCACCTAGCAGCCAGGTCCGCAAAGTGAATTCGAGATCTTCAAGTAAGCTATTCCCCCACGGATTCTGTAACGCTAAATCTAGCCGGACGAACTGACCATTACCTGACGCAATTCCCTGACCAAGGCGATTGCGTAACTGTTGGGTAGCATTATTAACCCCCATGAATTCAAAATTTTGCATCTTAGTCAGCCAGTTGGGCTGATTGTAGATATTCACGCTCGTTTGAATCATGGCCAACTGTGGTTCTTGTTCAAAGTGCGCCAGTACCCGCGTCAAATCAGCAGTATTCATGAATGCGTCCGCATCTAGGACCCCCACGATCGTCCGTTGCGGATCAGATTTTAGCGCTAACGTCTTATGAATATACTGGACGGCAGTGTTGAGGACGGCCCCCTTACCTGCACGCTGGTTGCCCGTGCGGTGTAGGATTTGTAAGAAGCGCGACGATGACTGAGTTAGCAACAACAGACTATGATCTGTCGAATCGTCATCGACGGCAATGATCTGGGCGTGAACGGTTGGTGGTAATTGTTCGAGTGATTCAGTAAGTTGCGTAATCGTGCGCGAGATCACGTGTTCTTCATTGAGCACCGGAATGACCAAAAATAATTCATAGGGTGTGGGCCCTTTTTCATAGCTTTGAATGGGTTCCCGATAGTGATTGATCAACAATAAGTTAATAATAAAATACAAGTAAAAAACAACTGAAATCATAATTGCAACTCTGATTATTATCATCATAACTCCCCCATCGAAACTTATTAAGAAGGTATTATACGCATACTTTTTTAAAATGCCTATTATTTATGTTATGAAAACATAGTGAACGAATCATGCTCATTCTTTACGTCTTTTTCACGAGAAGTTTACAATTATTCGGTAGTTAGGCGCCTATGTAGATTGGTAAGATAGTGTTATTAAACAATAAGGACGGCGTAGACTGATGAAAAAGATAACTTGGGGATTACTCGCACTGTTGATTGGCCAACCAATCATCGTTTATATTGGGCAAGCAGCCCTTTTAACGACGATACCAAATCACTATGGTTTATTGGGGGCAATCGCTTATACGAGCGATCCGTACCATTATTTGGCAATGTTTGAAAGTATGCTCATTCCGGCCCTATTGCTTGCGATTATCCCGCTAAATCGGTATACGACACCCTTTGTATGGTCAATGATTCTGAAAGGCACACTCAGTTGGTGGCTCTTTGGGATGAATTGGTTCATTTTGATCAGTTTATTTGTTCAGGCCAGTTGGTTAAGCTGGGGCGTCTTCATTTGGACGCTCGGTGGGGCCATTATCCTGCTTGTCAAATTATTAGGGGCCCTAGGCATGAACTATCGGTGAGTTAGTCTCGAACGGCAAAAAGATACTGTGTAGGCGACGCCTACACAGTATCTTTTAAATTGGTCAGTTGGTTTAATAACTAGTCATGGTGTAAAAGTGGTGTCAACATATCAATGATACCCGCTGAAGCACTCGGAAAGGCAAAAATCTTCTGACTTAACGTGTTGGCTGAGACGTGATCAGTAATAATCATGGTCAGTAAGTTAATCAAGTCTGGCGCGCCATTACCATAGATGGAGGCGCCAACAAGGTAATTCTCTTGGTCAAAGATCAGTTGTAGATCAGCATCGACCTCGTTTTGATACTGAAAGGCTAACAGTTTACCGTATGGCAGTGCTTGAACGTGAAAGTGTTCAGTATCAAGCTTGGCGGCTTCGACAGGGATACCGACTTGTGCGATTCTTGGTAACGTAAAGACGACCGATGGAATGACCGGATAATCAATCGCGGCCGTACTTCCAAGCAATTGGCCGGCAATGTAGTTAGACTCAAAGGTCGCGGTCGGTGTTAACTTCGGCAAAGTCTTGCTGATGACATCACCGCTAGCGTAAATGTTGGGAATATTTGTCTGCAAATGGTCGTCGACGATAATGCCGTGCCGATCGGTCTTAATGCCAACTTTCGTTAACCCTAAGTGTTCGATGTTTGGAATCCGACCAGTGGCCGTGATGATGTCATCACTCTCAATGGTCAGGCCGTTCTTAGTGGTTGCCAATAATCCCGTGGCGCTTTTAGTCACTTGGCTAAGGGCTTCACCAAAGTGGAAGTGTACCCCGGCTGCCTGTAAATGTGCAATCATTTTTTCAACGTGCTCTGAATAAAATGCAGGTAGTGCCCGGTCGGCAAACTCAATAATATGCACTTCAGATCCTAGTAACACAGCCATGTTGGCAAATTCTAACGAGATAATTCCGGCACCAATCAAGGTCAACCGCTTGGGCATGGTTGGTAGGTCAAGAAAATCACGACTATCATACATTAGATCAGCGCCCGGAATAGCTAATTTGGCTGGGCGCTGTCCGGTCCCGACAACGATGGTATCCGCCGTATACGTGCTGCCGGCCACTTGAACAGTGTGCGTATCAGTCAGTTCGCCATGTCCTGTAATAATCTTAATCCCTAATTGCTTGAATACGGCCGTCATTTGTACCGATAAGGGTTGAATGACTTGCTGCTTATATGCCATCAACTGTGACCAATCGATACTGGGCGTTGTGTTGACACCAATCCCCTGGTATTGTTTGAGCTGTTCGGTCAGCTCGAAGGGGCCGTCTAACAGAATCTTAGCATCACAACCAAAGTTAGTGCATGTCCCGGCGATTGTATCCTCTTCAATGATTGCTACCTTTTGTTGCGCACGTGCAAGGGTCACTGCAGCGTGCCACGTCGCGTGACCGCTACCGATAAAAATTGTGTCATAATCTGCCATTAAAGATTCCTCCTAAATTTATAATTCAATCGTGCACGATTTAAACAGCCAATAAAAAGGCCCATCTAGGCCAAATCTTGTGATAATGCGGTAATGATCTTCTGGTTCAAGGCCAAAGCCTGCTGATATTCATCGATGGTCAGATGGTAGCGACTGATACAAGTTGCAATCGCGGCTTCGATTGGTGCTTGTTGTTGCTTGCCTTGAGTTGTGAGATGAATAACCAATTGACGCCGATCCGTTGCTGGGCGCTCCCGTTGCAACCACCCGGCGTCTTCCATACGCCGCAAAAGTGGTGTCAGAGTGTTGCTACTTAAACGCAGAACTTGACCCAATTCGTGTAGTGACTGGTCGTCGCGTTCCCACAATGCCATTAGTACGAGATATTGTGCGTAAGTCAGCTTGAATGGCGTTAATGTTTCGACATAAAATTTGTTAAATAACCGATTGGCATTGTATATGCTAAAACAAAGTTGATTTGCTAGGTCAATTTCTAGTGTCATGCAGATGCCCCCTTTCAATCGTGTGCGATTGATTAATAGTATAAGCCCCTTTCTTAACAAAAACAAGGGGTAGTTCGATTTTTAATGGCACAGCCACGAGCTTCGGACAATTTTTAATTTTCAAGAACAAGCTGCTTGGGTGGTGTCGTCAATTAGGCAGCGACTTCCGATCTAGTCCTGAGTCAGCGACTTAATCATGAGTAAATCGGTTTGGCGATCGTCACCCATCACAAAATCGTGAGCACTGAATTGTTCAAAGCCCAATTTCGCATAGAAGTCCTTTGCCGGTTCGTTATGTTCCCAAACGCCAAGCCAAACTTTATGCTTGTGATTAGCTTTAGCAATTTGAATCGCTTGTTGCATAAATTGATTACCGAGCCCTTGGTGTTGGAAAGCTTTTCGGATATAGATTCGTTCAACTTCTAAAGTGTCTGGACCCATTGCTTCTGATTGTGCCGCACCGGTGTTTAATTTCAAGTATCCTAATGATTCACCGGCTCGTTCAACAAAATAAAATTGTGATTCGGGTTCCGCTAATTCATGGGTTAACTTGGGCAAGTTATATGCATCTTGTAAGTATGCGGCCATATTTTCAGAGGTGTTTTGTGCACCAAACGTGTCCTTAAAGGTTTCAATACTGATTTGTTGTAGTTTGTTCACGTCAGCAGTGGTGAGCCGCCGTGTCGTAATTTGTGACATGATCAATTCCTCCTATAGATTCCTAGCAAAAACAGTCGGTCACACAATCAACGCTGTAAATGCGCTGATGATGTGACTGACTGCTTTATCTTAACATATTATTTAGCCTTTTTACCCCAATCAGGGATAATCTTACCATCTTCACTAATGGCGAGACCGTCGTTATTTTCTAACTCAGCTGCGTTCGGATCCTCGAAGTCATTTTCAAGTGCATCCACGAAACGAGCTGTAGACTTACCATCTAGATCATCAAAGAAGAAGTTCACAAAGCCGTCCAATTTAGCTTGGTCAACTTGTGGATGTTGCAACTGGCTGATCAACTCACCCGTGTTTTCCGCTAAACTACCAGGAATAAAATCAAAGTAGTTGAAGTAAAAGCTCCGGGATTGCATGTAATCCGCTAAGTCCGGCGCAAAGAAAATCATTGGCCGGTTCAGTAGTGCGTATTCGAAACAAACTGATGAGTAGTCAGTGATTAATTGGTCAGCAACGAGTAATAAATCGTTGATCTCACGATAATCAGAAACATCGTAATAGAAGTCCGAATATTCATATGGTAACGTTGGTTTGTTTTGCACAAACGGATGAATCTTCAGTAAAAAGACGTAATCTTCGTGTAATGCTTCGTAGATTGCTCTAAAATTCAACATTTCAAATGGATAGTATGCTGATTGCTGGCCATTGCCACGGAACGTTGGGGCAAAGAGAATGACTTTTTTGCCCTTGATGAATGGCAGGTCATGCGCTAGTCGCTCTCGAATCGCCTGTTTCTTAGGTTCATCGAAAAAGATATCCGTCCGTGGTATCCCCAGCGGCTGAATCTTATCTGGAGCAATCCCAAACCCTTCCGCGTACTTATCCGCAATGTTATGCGAAGAAACCAAGGCTTTGGTGTAATTACGATGGTTCAGTGATTGAATCTTAGGACCACCAGGCATCCCGAGTCGGCTGTAACCAAACGTTTTAAAGGCACCGACCGCATGCCATACCTGAATCAAATCCGCATTTTCCCGGATATGCAATGGGTAAACTAGTGGGTAAAAGTCATCTAAAATCACATAACGACTAGTAGCCAACGCTTTAGCTAACGTTCGAACCTCTTTCCAGGATTTTTTGGTTTTAATACTTGGCTTCAAATAGAATGAAATCTTAAAATCAGTATTGCGACGTTTTAATTCCTGATAAATAAACTCGAAATTACCGGAGATCGTCACCCGGCTATCGGAAACAAATGAAATTTGTTTCTTATGAATCGGTTGAAGGCAGTACCACCGATACCAGAGTTTTAGCGCCCGGCGTTTAATGGCACGCATCGCCGCACTATCTAAGCCGACGTCTTCGGTAAATTCATTTTCAAGCGGGTTAACATCACTCAGTTTGTATGAAGTGACCTTCAATGCTTGTGAAGCTAAGCTATAGCGGAAAATTAAGCTGTATGATTTATTACTCTTGGCCGAATAACTCGTCATTTTAGTGGTATAGTTCAAATCCTGATGGGTATCAACGATTTGTCCAATTGAAGTCCGCCGAATTAGCCAACCATTGCCTAAATACTGTTGCAGTTGTAATTTAATTTCATAAGTACCAGGTATTAGTGGCTTTCCATCAGAAATCGTTGAAAAGTTAACGTCACCATGATAACCAGAAGCTGGAAATCCGGGCCGTTCAACAGTCGTATTAACCAACGGAATTTCAATTTCTTCGGCCTGATCGTTAATTAGAATCAAACTCTTAATAATCCGCTCGGCATCTTTTTCAGGATACTTTTCAAACCATGCTGAACCTTCAATAACTAAGTAAGAACTATTAAAATCAAGTTTAGTCACTTGTCGTTTTATCAATGATTCGGCATTCTTGGCGATTCGTTGCGAGTTCATAAATTCAAGCGCATCACTTTGCGGCCCGGTCGGTTCCGTTAATTCTTGCGTATCGTTAACTGGTGCCCGCCGTCCATAGACGACACGCCGCGCAATCCGTTTTAATCGTTGTAACATAAATTATGCGCTCCCTACTAAATATTTAGAGTTGTTTCATCAAAAACTGAAATACTCGTTGTGCGTTATTTCCATCTTGATGCGGAAAAGTCTTTGCTTTCAAATCATGGACATAATCAAGGTCGAGCTTTTCCGAGTCATGATTAATAAACGTCATGATTGCTGAAGCTCGATCAAAATGTGGTGCACCCAAATATTGATAGTAATCAACATAAAAACCACACGTCTTAATATAATTTTGATAATCAGGTGTATAGAGTAAAATTGGACGTTCAAAGTAACTGAAATTAAGTGATAATGACGAGTAATCCGTAATAAACAAGTCCATTGTTGGCATAATTTGCTTAACACGAGTCGCATCTTGAAAAACATGCACATGCGATGGTAAATGCCAATTTGGTAACTTAAGGTACGGATGTAATGAAATATAAATATCCCAAGGCTCCTGTAGCTGTTGACTGGCACTCACAAATTCACGGACATAGGCCAGAACTTGTGCTTCACCATGCACACCTGGTCGGTAAGTGGGCGAATATAGCATGCGTTTAGTACCCGAGTGTGTTTCAGGGTGCTGGCGCATTAATTCGTCCATCATCGGTTCGCCACTGGCAATCACGTGATCAGGATCGACGTCAAAGGCATCCACATAAGCAGGTTTATCAATTTCAGAATTAATAAAGACCCAATCATAATTCGTATGTGGTTTAAGCACACTTTGTGAAGCCGTTGGTAAACTTAAACCAAAACGTTTTAAAGACCCAATTGCGTGCCACAATTGGACGACCTGATTATTAGCATGTTTATTAATAGCATACAGTGGAAAAAAATAATCATCAATAATTAGCATTTCGGAACGAGCAATATTGTGTAAAGCCCGTATTGACGCCACTAAAAATCCGAGTTTACTTTTAAAAGTCCGGTCATAATGATAACAAAAAACGCGAATATCCATCTGGCCATCTTTTTCGAACTGGGCGTATAGCGCCTTCAAATTATCAGTTAACTGGTTACTTCGCATCGTTGCAAAAGTAACCCGATGCTTCCTAGGACCACCTAGAAAGTAAAAAAGCTGGTATAAAAGATTAAAGCTAGCGCGTAATAGCGTTAGCTTTAACGTCTTTAAACGTCCCACTCCATCACCGCCTTGCCCCAATAGTTGGTTAAGGCCCCTTCAAAGAAATCAGTGATGTCCTGGATTGTGCTGACCTTGCGAGTGAAGCCCACTAAGTTCTGCAACCGTTCCCGCGTAACGGGGCTATCAGTCAAAATATCAACAGCTCGTTGGAAATCAGCGCGGCCACTTCGGCTTACGCCACGTAGCGTTAAGCCTTCTGCAAGCACAGAACGCGTGTCAATGCCAACTGGATCCTCTGAAACGCCCATCAAAATGGCAGTCCCCATCGGTCGGATATGCTGGATGATTTGCGCAATTGCTGATTCGCTCCCCCGGCCACCAGTGCATTCCAGTGCCTGGCTAACTTTTAGTGCATTGGGAATATCATCAACTAAATAGGTTTTGTCAGCGAATGAGAAATAATCGAGTTTAGATTGATGGCGCCCAAAAATCATGAGCTGGCTATCTGGAAAAATTTGCTTGACAAGGGTTGCAGTAATAAATCCTAAATTACCATCACCCCAAATACCAATGACTTTACGATCAGCATCCATGACGCCTTCTAATTGTGTGAGCGCGTGAACACCAACTGAGACCATTTCAATAAAAGCAGACATTTGATGATCAAAGTTATCTGGTACGACAATCGCACGGTCCCGATGCAGACTCACATACTCCTGCATGAAGCCATCATAACCACTGGAACGGAACTTAGAAGATGGTAAATAGTTCTCTTTAATGATGGGATCTGTTTCAAACGGAGTATTGGGTACCATTGCCACTAATGTTCCTGGCTTAAATTTATCTTGAGGATCCTTGACGACTTCACCAACGCCTTCGTGAATGAGCGCCATTGGTAATTTCTGCCGTAAGGTCGCTTGTGGTCGTTGACCCGTAAAGTAACGAGTATCCGCATGACAAACGGATAAAAAGCGTGGCCGCACAATAATATCATTATTGGTGATCTCTTCAGCAACAGTTTGCACTTCAAACTGACGAGGATCTACTAAGCGATAAACTTGATTTAACATATTAGTCCCTCGTTTCTACTAAAGCAGAAGCAACTCTTAAATCGTAAGGCGTTGTAATCTTGAAATTATAGTTTTCGCCCCGCACTAAGGTCACTTCTTGACCTGCTAACAAGCAAATCTTGCAAGAATCTGACAAAGTTTCCTTTTGGGCATCAGTTAAGGCGTTGTAAGATTCAACTAGTGTTTTGATATTAAAACTTTGTGGTGTTTGCCCCTGATACATAGTTGAACGCACTGGGATATCGTCGATTTTGCCTTCTGTTCCTTGCACAATCGTATCAATAGCTGGCACCACCGTATCAACTGCTGGGTGTTCTAAAGCCGCCTCAATATTATCATTGATGATGCGTTGCGTGATAAAAGGCCGTACGGCATCGTGAGTCACGACGATATCATCATCGTGGCTACCATAATTTTCTTGGATGTAGTCGATACCCTTCATCAAAGTTTCGTTACGTTCAGAGCCACCGGTAACCACGTGAACTCGTTCGTCTGAGATGTATTTTTTGATTAGATCCTGTGTGTGACTCAACCAGTCGGCTGGGCAAACAACTAAAATCGCATCAAAGCGACTTTCCAGTACAAACTTTTCAACGGTATGAATTAAAATTGGCTTGCCTGCTAAGGTCAAAAACTGTTTAGGCATCGGGACGTTCCCCATGCGAGTACCCTTACCGCCAGCTAAAATCTGAGCATAAATCATATCAACATTACTCCATTCATGGTACATATTATTAAACAATAATAAACGAGAATTATGGATTTTTTATGAACTTGTCCTTATTGAGTCAAACACTAGCAAGACAAGAATAGTATGATACATAATTCGCTATTCCTAAAATAAAACATGGCTACGTTAAGAAAAAGCCTACAAATATAGTACGTTCACTACCATAACATATCTAATTTAATACAAGTACTACCCTGTCGACAAGAGGCAAATAATAAAGAATTATTAATTTTTTGCCGAATTGCAGTATACATAACGACACAGCGATGGTGCTACTCGAAGATATGTGGTGTATTTTAGACTTAAATCTATTTTGGTATAGTAATTTTTAGCATAAAGGGTTACTACTATTATGAACTGTTCTTGACGGTTATTCAATTGATAACGGTTTTTGGATTGTTTTGTGGTTGTGGTGTTTAGATATTAAGTTAAAGTAACACGTTACATAATTATATTATTTGCAACTCATCAGGCTATTTATATTCTAACGATGTTACGGCCGACATATCCTTTTGTCAGCATTAGCTCTAATTAATTGGTATACTAGGCCTAGAAAAACTAACGAAATGGTTGTGATTATCTTTGACTCGTCTACGAAACTCTGGGTTGGACTTCTCTGTCGCGACGCTTAACTTCTTGGCTAACGTCGGTATTGTCCTGCCCTACGTTCTAATTCTCTTTAAGTATCAGCAGACCCACAACGCGAATTACTTAGCTGCGATCGTGGTCTTCTACGTGGCCCGGGCGGCGAGCGTCTTTGGGACTAAACACCTAAACCTCAAGGCTAGTAGTTATTTGCTCATTTGCCTCTGGCTGGGTGCGCTTGGTAGCTTGTTGTTCAGTTTGACGGCTAACATCGTGGCCGTGCTGGCTGGGGCCCTATTCTTAGGATATACATCCGCCAACATCTGGCCCTATTACTTGACGATCAAGTTACACTTGTCCGCGCAGACGGATTTTAAGTTAAAGAAAATTTACTGGTTAATTTTCTTAGTTCTCGGCATTCTCTTTGTGCTAGATTTTGCGCTGAACTGGGGTTACCGGCTTGCCTTTATCCTACTGGCGCTACTATTTATCATTGCGTTGCCTGCTGGCCGTTTGCTGAGTCAGTTTTCGCTCGCATTTTACGATCAACATGAAATGGCCCAAGTACGTCCCGTCAAGCCGTGGCGCGTTGTGGTTTTTATCGTCTTTTTTGCTGCGATTGGTTTACTGACGTTGCTTCGTAAGGCGAGCCTACAAATCGCACTACCGGCCGTATTAGGAATTATCGTCGTGGCCATTGTTCTACTAAATCTAGAACTAGCTGCTGATTGGCAGGCCATGCCGGCTAACAAACTACGGATCGTTGATCGGGGCTTTTTACTGAGTTTTGTCCTACTGTTTAATAGTTTCTTCGGTGTCTTTGTCTTTGGCAAAATGGGGATGTACCTGGTCTTCGCCATCTATTTGTTGGGCTTTGAGACCGGCCGGCCACTATATTTATTATTGGGACGGCATGACTTACATCGTGCCACCACGATTGCACGCGGTGGCCTGATTGTCGGCCACTTGTTAGTTGCCACGGCCCAACCCGTTTTATACGTTGCCGGTTTGCTCCTGATCTCGTTGTACGTCGGTTTTGAAAACCCAGCCATTAATACTAGCGTTTATGCCACTGAGGTTGATGATCCAGATCTCGCAATTATTCATAAATATCGCTTTTCCACTTATGGGGGCCTGCTTTGTCAACTGTGTTTCTTCGGCCTCTTAGTAATTGTTAGCAGTTTTCGACAATTAAACTTGCTCAATTTCTTCAATCCAGCTTCAACCGCTTTGAAGAACACTTATCTAGTAGGGATGGTTTGGCCCTTAACGGCGATTTCTCTGATTGTTACGCTGGTCACGCTCTACGGTCAGTATTATTTCAAACGAGCACAGTCAAACGACTAGGCACCATCTAAGGAGGCTTTACGACCATGATTTTTATTGCAAGTGCTGCAATCATCCTGCCACTGATTCTTCTCGGGGGCCTGAATTTATCCGCGACCCGTGGAATGACCATTAGCGCTCTGGTGGTGATTATTACCGGCTACTTTTTCTGGCAGATTAGTCCAACGGTCCTCACCGCCTCAATTTTGCAGGCGATTCATAAAGCCCTCCCCATCTTATGGATCTTATTTGGCGCCTTACTCATGCTCAACTGTTTGCGTGCCACTGGTGCAATCGACCGGATTAACCAGGGCTTTCAAAGTTTGTCTGCTGACATGCGGCTACAAACCGTTTTGGTAGCCTTCCTATTTGGGGGCTTGATTGAAGGTGTCTCGGGCTTCGGGACCCCAGCGATGGTCACTGCACCATTACTAATTGCACTCGGCTTTTCACCCATGGCGGCCGTTATCTTGGCCTTAGTGGCCGACTCGACCCCCGCAGCGTTCGGCGCCGTTGGAACACCATTGACCGTGGGACTGAGTAATGTGACCGAAAAAGCATCCGTCTTGAACTTGATTGGCCTGCGCATCACGCAACTCGATTTATTCGTTGGTGCGCTAATGCCAGCGGTGCTCATTTTAATTCTCATCATGTGGTTTGGCCCTAAGGCACACCGCTTGAAAAGCTGGCTTTCCGTCTTACCTTGGGCGTTAGTGATCGGTTTCGTTTACAGTCTACTGGCACTCCTCAGTGCTTGGCTAGTGGGTTATGAATTTGTTTCAATCATCGCACCGCTGGGAACGCTGGTTATTGCCATCATCACGATCCGATTGCACTGGTTGTTACCAAAGTCGAGCCAGTTGACGCCATGGCGGTCGGACGGGAGGGCCGCCCCGGAGTGACCGAATGGTCCGATGAACCTGATGACCGCTTGGTTTCCTTACCTGCTGGTCGTTGTGCTATTACTCGCTAGCCGGGTCGTGACACCAATCAAACAGGTTTTGACCCGTTATGCTAACTTATCGTGGTCCCACATTCTAGGATATAGTCAAATCAACTCTGATTGGGAACTCCTCTATTCGCCAGGGACAATCTTGGCGGTAGCGGCCATCATTGGGTTACTAGTACAAGCCCGTTCATTAAAGCCCTTACTACCAACTGCCCATTCGGTCATCCGTTCGATGGGCAACACCGCAATTGCCCTCGGTGTTACCCTGATCATGGTTCAAGTCTTCACTAATTCTGGCTTGAATCAGGCCAACCTACCCAGCATGCCAATGTATATCGCCAAGTTTATCGCGACCTATCTAGCTGGTGTTTGGGTCATCATGGCACCATTCCTAGGCCAATTAGGGGCGTTCGTAACTGGTAGTACCACGGTCTCGACACTGACTTTTGCGCAAATTCAAGCTGATATTGCGGCCAATGCGAGTTTGAAGCCCACGATTATCTTGGCAGCCCAGCTCGTCGGTGCGGCAGCCGGCAATATGGTCTGTGTCCATAATATCGTTGCTGTCAGCTCAGTCGTTGGCCTGAGTGGTCAAGAAGGCGCCATCTTACGTAAAACACTACTACCAGGTCTGGGTTACGCCCTGTTAATTGGCGTTGCCGGGTGGCTACTATTACGTCTAGTAGCTTAACTGAATGCGTATAAAGGCACTAATCACCTTAACTGCGGTTGATTAGTGCCTTTATTTCATGAATGGATTAGACTAAAATAGGATTATAATTTTCAACGCAAAGGAGGCACCGACATGCAAGTGCGCTTAGTGCCAAACTTACAACTCGGTGAACGGATTATCGGGCCGACCCCCGACCCTGAGGCCAATCGCGCGCTTTATCAACGTTATGCGAAACGATTACAGGCGCGGCTAGGTATCGGCTTTCAAGTCTACCTAGATATGAGTGACGGTTATGATTTACTGCATGCGCGTGATTACGACACCGATACTTGTTGGGTGGTTGCAGCGGCTGGTTACCAAGCATTAACTGATTCTGCCTGCCAGTATGACCACCGTATCATCTCGCTGAGTGACCAAGCACTTATCTTAAAAGCGACGCAGCCCATCGAACAACAACTGCGCCAATCTCCGACTGATCAATAGTCGCGATTCACCAGCTGGCAGTCGAATGAGATGAAAATAACGCCTAACCAACAAAAGTAGCAGTGTACTAGCCATCTCTGGCTGATTACGCTGCTACTTTTGTTTGTCAGCTCACTGCTTAATTTAACGAGCGTAGAAACTAGTTATTGATTATTGCATACTGGCAGCCATTTTGATAGCCGTTGCCATCTCTTGAGCCTTGACTTGATAAACCACTTTACCAGCTTGCCATTGGATAACTTGGTCTAAAGGTCCAGAGCCTGACGAAATCGCGTCAAAAGTGATGGCGCCGACCGACTGTGGTGCTGGTAAGTAGACCTGCTCGAAAGTAGCGACGGCCTGTTTAGCTAACGCGACGCCCGCATCTTCGTGCATCATGTTCGCATGCACGGTCAACGACCAGCGGCCCTCATTCCACATGATATATCGTTGACCAGCACCCGCGTCGATATGCGCGGTGATTTGATGACCGAGATCGACGGTTGGCAGCCCTGCTGTGGATTTATTATCACGATAACCCACCTGCTGGGCCGCGGCATTAGTTGTCGCATAGGTCGTCTTAGTGACAGTCGCATAAGCCGTTTCATCCACCACGGCCGTCGCGTTGAATGGCTGGGCCTGCTGTCCCACACTATAATGGATGGTGTAATTGGCTGCGTCACCTGAATAGCGCATGTTCAACTTCGAACTGCCACTGGTTAACCCATCGACTTGTGGAACGAGCGCCTGCTTTCCCAACGTCTTAGTCAATTGTTGATTCAATGCTGCCAGCCGGGTCGTAGCCGTGGGCTGGGTGACCGACTTGTTAGCAGCGCTGGCCCGCTCACGTGCTGTTTTAGACGAGCGCGTTGTCGCGGTTTGGGTCCGACTACTAGTACTACTGGTAGCCTTAGTCTTCTTTTGGGTGCTGCTGACCGTTGCCTTGGCACTCGTGGTCGTCTGACTAGTCTTGGAATCCTGGTGTGTTGGTGATGAACAGCCGACCAACAAGACGGCAAGTGGTAATACGAGCAAGTTGCGATAATTCATACTGTTCCCCTCCCCAATAATCATGTCACGGCTGATACGTGGTCGTCAGCAACGTCCATGATGTTTGACTTAATTATAGAATAGAATGCACTATTAGGGGTGATTATTGCACCTTACAAAAATCGCCGGCCATTAGCTGGTAAACTAATTGGGTTTACCAAGACTGATGACCGGTGATTACAATTATCGTTTTTAAAGGGTCTATGATATTTAGTGTTGATGGATAAAATCCATCAACACTATTTTTATGTACAACAAAAGGACATATCGTCC
>OBZA01000075.1_pt1 | contig 45163 bp, 63 predicted proteins | sample 1476871 | NCBI WGS metagenome assembly OBZA01 (sample SAMEA2580227, study PRJEB22360) | human gut metagenome | biome: human gut; feature: human-associated habitat; material: faeces | place: Denmark | collected 2008/2010
TATTTATTAACTAAAAAAGGGTTCAATTTATATATGTTCAATATACAAGGTCACAATGATTTTAAAGAGGCATATATTGATAAATTTGAAGAAATGGAACGACAACTTTCACAACCGGTTGCAAGTTACATGATAGATGATCCTGTGAAACGTGCTGAGAAATGGATTGAAGAACAAAAAGAAAAAGAGAGATTACTAGAGCAAAACTCAATTCAACAACAACAAATCGGTGAGCTAAAACCAAAGGCCGACTATGTAGATGAAATCTTAAAATCACCAGGCACAATGACAATCACACAGATTGCAGCTGATTATGGATTGTCTGCACAAAAGCTAAATAAGTTACTACACCAAGCAAGATTACAACGTCGTGTCGGTAAACAGTGGGTGCTTTACACAGAACACATGAACAAAGGCTACACGAAGTCACACACAATTGAAATTGTTCGTTCAGATGGCCGACCAGATACTCAACCACAAACACGCTGGACTCAAAAAGGTAGATTAAAAATTCATGAAATCATGACTGATTTTGGTTATGAAGCAGAAGTAACAGTCTAAAAGGAGGAACAATAAATGTTTTCAATAATCATAAGTATTTTAGCAATAATCGTTTCGATAATGACAGTGCTAATGATTTTAAACAATAAGTAAGGAGGAATAACTATGAACTTTTTATACAAAACAACCCTCCTCATCGCAATGGCAGTTGTGACGTGGAAGGTCGTAAAGATGGAAAATTATTTAAAACCTAAGAAAACAAATCTGGAATTTTTCTAGAAACTTTATCCAAATTTTGTTTTATCTCGTAATAATATTTTGCGTAATCATTTGCTAAATCAATTTTTGGATTTGGATTTTCCATTAATTCAACTTCAGCTTCAATTTTAATTCTCATCAAAGCTAAATCATGAGCGCGTTGCTCAATAGATAAATTACTCATATTCACACCTCCTTAGAGGCAATTATACACGAAAGGAGTGGTCGTAATGCCACCACACATTCAAACAAAGATGTTAGAACACTTCGAACATCGTTTGCCAGCAGCATTAAAACGATGTGAAGAAATAGAAAGAGAGGAGCGAGAGAATGAGAAACAAAAGGTTAAGCAATGAAGATAAATCATTATCAATCGCTGGAGTAATGTTCCTGGCTTTATCAACAGCAATGTTCATTACAGGAATGTTCTTCATGAAGGCATTAGGAACAGCATTGCTAATATCACTAGCGACATATGTATTCTTTGACAATTTTTATTATGAAACGGAGGAGTAAAAGATGAAATTAGCAGAAAAAGTTGAACAGAAGCGATTAAAGGATGGACTAACAGTCAGACAAATTGGTTACTTGTTAGGGATTACAGATACTTATTACGTCAAAATGAGAAATGGTTCAAGAAGAATAACCGAGAAACAACAAATGAATTTTAAGCGATTTTTAGAAGGAGAATTCGATCACATTAAAATACCCAAGTATTCAACTGATAAAGAACAAGTCGCTTATAACAAAGGTTATAAAAAAGCAATCAAAGATTTGCAAGAGTTTATCAATTTAAAAAAAGACTGATTGCTACGCCAATAGCAAACAGTCGAAGTGTACACAAAATTATTCGTACTTTAAAAATACAAAATTATTTGGAGGTAGTCAACTATGACTAAAGAAATTAAAGATATGACGCAAAAAGAATTAAAAAAATTATTCGCAGAAAAAAATACTGAATTATTTCAATTAGCCAAAAAGATAGATGAAGAAACTGATTTCGATATTCTAGTGTTTTCATTGATTGGAGTTGCTACAGAAGATGATACATCATCATCTAACGTTATCTACGGTCGTTCTATCGGTCTTGCTAACTTATTAAACAACGAAGAAGATTATCATGAAATCGCTAATATTATTCAAATACACAAGTTAAAAAATATTTTTGGTATCAATGACGAGGAGGAACAAGAATGGATTTAACTATTAACAAACTGACAATCGAAAACTTTGCAGGGTTTAAGAAGCAAACATTTGAATTTAATGGCCAAGATGCAAGAGTGTACGGAGCTAATGGAACTGGTAAGACAACAACTGCTACTGCACTACAATGGCTGTTATTTGATAAAGGTTTAGATGGCTCAACGAAGTCATTTAATCCAGTACCGTTAAAAGAAAACAACGAAGAAGATTATGAACTCATTCCAACAGTTGAAGTTGAATTAAATAAAGATGGTAAAACTTTAAAAATTAGAAAAGAAAGCCATCCGAAATACACTAAAAATCAAAGTAATAATCGTAAAGAATATAGTCGTTCTAGAACAAAGAAACAGTATATCAATGATGAAAGTTTAAAGGTAAAAGACTTCCAAAGTCGTATTGCTGAACTGGTAGATGAAGATGTATTTAAACTTATTACTAATCCTGCAGCATTTAATGATTTGGAATGGAAAAAACAACGAGAATTGTTATTTGAAATTGCAGACCAAATTGATGATGAAGATATCATCAAAACGAATAAAGACTTTAAGGATTTAAAAGATATCTTAGGTGATCACGATATCGAAGTAAAAACAAAAATCCTAAACGATAAGATTAAGCAAATCAGAAAAGATATTGAAGATATTCCTATTAGAATTAATCAAACTGAAAGCAATAAACAAGAGGTCCCTGAACATGATGAAGAACGTTACAACACAGTTAAACAGCAAATTGAACAATTAGGTAACGAGAGAGTTGATATTCAGAATGGTAAGGCTGAGATTGACCTTCGTAATCAACTTGCAGATAAACAAGCCGAACTGAAACGTCTTGAAGATAATCATGACGCTAACAATGAAGGTCGTATTCATGCAGCAACAAATGAACTGAGCGTAGAAAATGGCACAGTGGCCAACTTAGAAACGACAATCAGAAACAACAAACAACAAATCGAATATGAATCAAAGCGTCGTCAAGAATTGCTATCTGAGTATCATCACTTCAAAGAAAAAGAAGAAGAAGTTAGAGCGAGACAATTTCAACCTAGTACCGATAATGTTTGCTCTTGTTGTGGCCAAGCATTACCACCTGAACAAGTTGAAGAAGTAAATAAAAAAGCGTTGGCCAAATTTAATAAACAACAGTCTGAAGATTTAGATAACCTAAAACAAAAGACTGACAAGATACTTTCTGATGGTAAAGAAATCAAGCCACTAATCGAAATGTTAGAGAGTAAAAATAACGACTTACAAATTAAAGTCAACGAAGCTAAAGAGAAAGTACAACGCATTCAAAATCGAATCGATAAATTGAAAGCAGACAATATTGATATTACTCAGACAGATGAATACAAATTAATTCTAAATGACATCAACGAAATCAATCAGAAACGTAAAGATATTAAAACTACCATTAGCGATAAAGTCGCTAAGATTGATGAACAAATTAATGAACTTATTCAAGAAAAAGTTGCGTTTGAAAATGCTAAAGCGATTGAAAGTTCAAATGAGCATCTTGATGAAGTCATTAAAGATTTACAAAGCGAAGAAGATCAACTCCTTGATAAGAAAGAAGATTATGAACATCAACTTTATATCTTGAAAGAATTTACGACTACCAAAGTCAAAATGCTTACTGAAAACATTAATAAGAAATTCAAAATGGCTAACTTTAAGCTATTCAATCATCAAGTTAACGGTGAAATCAAAGAAACATGTGTCTGTACAGTTGATGGCGTTGAGTATAACGGTGGCCTTAACAACGCAGCAAGAATCAATGTTGGTTTAGATATTATCAATACATTATCCACACACTATGGAATCACTGCACCAATCTTTATCGATAACGCAGAAAGTGTGACAGACATTATTCCGACAGAAGCGCAACAAATTCAATTAGTAGTAAGTGGGCAAGATAAAACATTAAGAATGGAGACGATTTAGACATGGCAGTAGAACGTACGGTTTATAACGGTTGGGCCTTTTCAGAAAATGCAAAAGAAAAAATGCAAATAAATTCTGAACTCTATAAGGAAATTAAAAATAAGTATTCAATTTATCGTTCAGATAATCGTTATGCATTTGTAAATAACGATATCAACTTTGATGATTACGATTTAATTATTGAGAGAGTACCAAAATATAAACATGCGATTTATAACATTCACAAGAATGACACGGAATTAGGCTATGATGAAATGCTACTTGTGTGTGATGATGGAAATCTTTGCTTCGGCGGTCAAAAAACTAAATCAAATCAATATACAGTATGGGAGGACTAATAAAATGACAAATAATCAAGTACAACCAACAAACTTAAAAATGGTGCAAGAAAGAATTGTTAATGAAAAAAATGTAACAGATGAAGTATTAAATAAAATTAACGTTTATCAAGCACAAGGCAATTTATCATTGCCTTCAGGATATTCAGCGGAGAATGCATTAAAAGAAGCATGGTTAGTAATTAGTCAAAACAGCAAACTAGCAAACTGTACTAAAGAAAGTATGGCACAAGCGCTATTAGGAATGGTTACACAAGGTTTAAACCCAGCTAAGAATCAATGCTACTTCATTCCTTATGGTAATAAAATGCAAATTCAACGTAGCTATCATGGAAATATCATGATGTTAAAACGTGATGCAGGTGCAAAAGATGTAGTTGCTCAAATCATTTATAAAGGTGACTCATTCAAACAAGAGCTAGATGGTACTGGTCGTATTAAAGATATTAAGCATGAACAAGATTTCTTTAATATCGATAAAGACAATATTGTAGGTGCTTATTGCACAATTGTTTTTGATGATGGGCGAGATAACTATATCGAGATTATGACAATGGATCAAATCAAGCAAGCTTGGATGCAATCATCAATGATTAGAGATGAACAAGCACTTGAGAAATCAAAGACACATAATAATTTCAAAGAAGAAATGGCCAAAAAGACAGTTATTAATCGTGCAGCTAAACGTTATATCAATAGCTCAACAGATGATAATTTACTCAAATTCGCGAGAGAATCAGAAACTCGTCAACGTAAAGAAGTTCTAGATGCAGAAGTGGAAGAACAAGCAAATCAAGAAGAACTTGACTTTGAACAGCCACAACAATATGAAGATGCCCAATTTAAAGAAGTAGAAGAATCTGAACCAGCTGATGTAAGTAACTTTGAAGAAGTAGCGCAAGAAGTATCTAAACAAGAAAGTGAGAAAGATCCATTTTAATAGAAACTTTAGCAACAGGATCAAATGGTAACTGCTATCACATTAATGATGGCAGTACCTCACTTCTTATTGAAGCTGGCATCAAATTTGAAAAGGTTCAGAAACACTTCAAAGGTCGAACAAGAAAAATCAAAGGTTGCTTAATTACTCATGAACATGGCGACCACGCTAAGTATATAAAACAATATGTCAACGAAGGTATTAACTGTCATATGACTGTAGGCACTCAACAAGCAATTCCTACAGAAAGTCATAGAATATGCACAATCAAAGCAAAACAAGAACTAAGAATCGGTACATGGTCGATACTACCATTTGATATTGAACATGACGCTAATGAACCAGTTGGCTTTTTACTTAAAAGCGTTCATGGTTACAAAGTTTTGTATATCACAGATACAAAATATCTCAAATATAAGTTCAAAGGTGTTACACACATGATGTTAGAAGTGAACTACATCTACGAACAAATGCAGCAAAACATTAAAGACGGTGTCATTCATAACGTATTGGCCAACCGTATTATGGAGTCTCATTTTAGCTTAGAACATGCAATTGGAATGTTAGAAGCAAATGATTTATCAAAACTAGAAGAAATTCACTTAATTCATTTAAGTAGCAATAATGCAAACGCTACACATATAAAACAAAGTATTCAGGAAGTTACAGGTGTTCCTGTTTATGTAGGAGGACATAATCAATGACAAATAAATTCAGAATTACAAAAAAGAAAGATGGCACAGTAAGTTATCACATGGAAGGTAGTTCAGATTTTATTAATAGCATTTCTGATAAAATTTTAAATTCTAAAAAAGCGTCTAAAACTGATTTGATGAAGTTACACAAACCATCTGAACAACATAAACCATCTGAACAACATAAACCAACTGATCATCATATTTTAAATATGCCAACCACTATTAAACCAACACCACCAAAAAAACAAATATCTCTCGTTAAACCAGAAGGTGAAACAGTGTATTCAGAAAGTGAACCTAATACTATGGCTAAAGCGTTAAAACAATTAGATATTAAAAAAGAAAACGATGATCGACCTGAACAGCCAGAAGACACATCTTACTACTACACAGGCATTAAAGAAAAAGATGGTAAAAAGTTATATCGCTGCCGATATATGTGTCATTCATGTAGCAATGTTGGTAATCACTATATCCCTCACTTAATTGACAATGTGCAATGTCATAATTGCTCAGCTGATTTACCTGTGAAAAGTGTAGCTGACATGACAGGTTATAAAAAAGATTTAAATGCTAATTGGTATGTTGCAGGACAATATTTACCAAAAACAAAATAGGAGGACAATAAATGATTAACAGAGTCACATTAGTAGGTCGTTTAACTAAGGATCCTGAATTTAGAACAACTCAAAAAGGAATTGATGTTGCAACTTTCACACTAGCAGTTAACCGCACTTTCACGAATGCTCAAGGCGAACGTGAAGCAGATTTTATCAATATAGTCGTATTCAGAAAGCAAGCACACAATGTTAACAACTATTTATCGAAAGGAAAGTTAGCAGGCGTTGATGGTCGCATACAATCACGTAGCTATGAAAATCAAGAAGGTCGTCGAATATTCGTAACTGAAGTAGTCGCAGATAGTGTTCAATTTCTTGAACCTAAAAATTCAAATGGTGGCCAACAAGACACTTACCAACAACAAACGCAATCACAAACACAACGTGGCCAAAATACTAAACCACAAGGACAAGATCCTTTTGCAAATGCTAACGGGCCAATTGATATCAGTGATGATGATTTACCGTTTTAAAGGAGTGAACAAACATGACATTAGGTAGAAAAATTAAAAACCAAAGATTGAACAAAGGGCTAACACAAACGGAATACGGAAAGAAATTTGGTGTAGGCAAAAGTAATATTTCTAAGTGGGAAAAAGGTACGAATAAACCTAACAATATTAGGTTGAAAATGATAGCTGATGACATGGGAATCACTGTTGTTGAGTTATTAGGGAGTGACGAAAAGTGACATTAGGAGAAAAAATCAAAAACCATAGATTAAATAAAGGAATGAATTTAAGAGAGTTTGGAGAATATATCGACAACACTTCTGACAGTATAGTCAGTCGTTGGGAAAAAAACCGTTCAGTTCCCAAAGCTAAAAGACTTAAATTAATCGCTGATGATATGAATATTACAGTTACCGAATTATTAAAAAGCTGATGAACTTCAACCAGTTTGAGAGTGAGGTGTTTGTATGACTGGTTGGATAAAACTACACAGAAAATTATTGGATTCTCCTATTTTTCAGAACGAAAAGCTCTTTAAAGTGTTTGCGTATTGTTTGATGAAAGCCAGTCATAAAGAACATACGCAGCTTGTAGGAAGACGTGTAGTTCATCTTCAAAAAGGCCAATTTGTCTTTGGAAGAAAGCGAGCAAGTGAAGAATTACGTCTTAAAGAATCCACCGTTAGAGACTACGTAAAACTTTTAGAAAAACTCGGAACTATCTACATAAAGTCCGACAACAAATTTTCCGTTATAACCGTTGTCAATTGGGCGATTTACCAGAATGACGAAGAAATTTCCGACAGCAAAAACGACAAGAAATCGACAACAAATCAACATCAAATGGACAGCAAATCGACAACAAATCAACATCAAATCAACACAAACAAGAATGTAAAGAATGAGAAGAATGATAAAAATGTAAAGAATGAGAAGAATGTTGTTGTAGGCGACGACTTCGCTACGATTTACAACCTGTATCAAGAAAACATTGAACAGATACCAAGTCCAATTACAACTGAAAAACTAACTCAAGATATGGATTATTACGGAAAAGAGTTAGTAGCGTATGCAATAAGGAAAGCTGCACTTAATAATTCTCATAACTACAAATTCATAGACTACTTACTCAAAGATTGGCGTAAGCGTAACTTAACAACCCTAAAAGCGGTTGAGCAGTACGAACAACAAAGACAGGAACAAAAAGAACAGTCCTATCAACCTAAAGTAACACAATCAAGAGAAAAGACACCTGAATGGTTGAAGAATCGTAATCAAGAAAAAGAAACGGTTAATGACGATCCTGAGTTTGAAAAATTACGTTTACAATTTCAAAAACAATTGGAGAGTGATTGGGATGATTAGAAAAGTATGTAGCAAAACTAAAAGTATTGAAGTTGGTCAAAATAATGTGACTTCAATTGAATTACACAAACATGAAACAGGTGGCATAGACATTTTTAAAACAAGAAACGCTGACGGTACCTTAAATGGTATCGAAGGCTTCTTTGTTGGCCAATATCAAGTTATAGAAGATTCAAGCACAGAACAGCTAGATATATTTAAGTTATTGGAGGGATAACAATGAAAGCAAACAAAGTTTATCGTTCTAAAGAACGTGTTTACATTTTCAGTGAAAGACAGTTAGAGAGAGCAGCGAAAAACAATGTTACTGAAGATGATATAACTAATCGCATGTTTCATGGTTGGGATATTGATGACATTGTGAATACACCTGTAAAACGAAGAAAGAAAAGAACGGTTAAAGCGACTAAGCCAGATATTACTAAAACACGTAAAGAACGTAAGAAGAAACAACCACAGAAAAAGTCGGCAATCAAAATCATTAATCAAAAACGTACTTATCCACCAGTTAAGCCATCAGAGTATTACTTCAACTTACTAGAATTTGCGACTAAGCATTTTAAAGCAGGTGATGATCATGCCTAAGGTCATTGATTTAGATAAAGGTGATTTCATTTGGTTTATTCCTCCGAATAGCCGAATGAATTACTACGGATATGTTAAAGAGTTGAAATGGAACTTTGAAGGTGTGAAAGAAAGTGCAGTCATCACAATAGATGATGAGATTGAAGTTGAAATTGATGACACATACCAAATAGCGATTGGGAGGAAATACTATGAAAAACGTAATTAAATTTGTAGGTAAATCAATTTTTAGAACAGTAGTTACTAGAGTAGTTAAGGACTTAATTGCAGCATACAACTACACAGAGTATGTAAAACATAAATTATCAAAAGATGAACAAAGTTTTTTCAAAGCATGCAATAGAGTTGGGATGTCTGACATTCAAGCATTACGTTTAGCTCAAATCATTGAAAAAGAAATGGAGAGAAAATAATGGATAAACATGAAAAAATGTGGATTAGTTTGAGAAGTAGTTTAAATACAAGAATTAGACAGTATCAAAATGCTGATTGTGTTACGGGGTTAGATGAAATTGCAGAAACAGAACTAGATGCTTGGCAAGGTATCGTTCAAGAAATGGAAGGACTTGAAAGAAAATTCGAGGAGGAACAATAAATGACAATTTTACCAATTAAAAAACTAAGTGAGAAAGCAATTTTACCAACAAGAGCAAATCCGACAGATAGTGGATTAGATTTATATGTTGCAGAAGATACAACTATTCTAGCGCACAGTACAAAAGTAGTACCAACACACATTGCGATTGATTTAGCGTATGGATATGAGGCGCAAGTGAGACCACGTTCAGGTAACTCGCTCAAAACAAAATTACGTGTAGCGCTTGGAACAATTGATCATACGTATAACAAAGAAATTGGAATTATCACAGATAATATAGGTGATGAGGCAATCGTAGTTAAAGCAGGAACACGTTTAGCACAATTAGTCATTGCACCAGTGATGCTACCAGATCCATTGGAGGTGCAAGAGTTTGATGAAGAATCTGAACGTGGAGCATACGGAAGCACAGGGGAATAAGGGAAATATTTATCAACGTGTAAAGGAAGTGCTTAGAAGATGAAAGATAATACTGAACAATGGCGAGAAGAAATAAGAAAATATTTTGATGGTAACGAAGAAGTAAAGAGGAAAATGGAAGATAATTATATTTATCATTCAAAAAAAATCAATGCAATTTACAACATGGTGCCACCTGATGAAGAAGAAGCTAGAAAAGAATATCGAGATACAATGGCAAGAATGAAAGATGAATTTTTATAGGAGTGAATAAGTGTGGCTATAAAATTAATTAAATTCATTTATTTAGTTGGTATGTTTGCACTTGGAATATATTTAACGAAACAGGCGATTGTCATTTTAGAAAGTGAAGATGATATTGACACTGCACCTGTAGATTACGCTTTGAATGGTGATCAGACAGATTTGAATGAGGTGATTCCATGACTTGGTGGATAGTATTAATACCAGTCACTTATCTAGTATGGATATGTATAAAGAGTAAGAATGGAGGTTAAATTAATGGGTAATATATTCAACGTTGACGGTAGTAAAAGAGAAAAACCTAACATTCAGAATCAAATATATGAATTGAAATCAATTTTCCCTTTAATACTTGAAGTGGCCAGATTGAAATCTGAATATCAACGTGAGAGATTAACAAGTTTAAGACAACAAGGTTTTACAGAAGAACAAGCATTAGAAATCATCAAAGTAGAACGTACACCTTTCGACCAATATTAAATATAAGGGGGAACATAAGTGATAACGATTGAACGTCATGATATTAGAAAGTTAGAAGAATATATCCAACATGTAGAACGTTATCGTAAGGAATTAAAGGTTTGTGAGTATGAATTATTAGAAAATCACGAACCAGAGAATGTAGGTGCTGGAAAAAGTAATCTACCCGGAAACCCAATTGAACGTCAGACAATTAAGAAATTAAGTAACAAACGATATGTAATGTTAAGCAACATTGTTAATGGCGTTGATAAGTTAGTAGAAGAAGCTGATGAAGATACACTCGATATGATTAATAAACGATATTGGGAATGTCCTATTGGTTGTTATGAGTGGGAAGACTTAGCTGAATACTTTGGAACAAGTAAGTCAAGTATATTAAGACGACGCAACGCAATGATTAATAAGTTAGCAGAATTAATCGGTTATGTGTAAATGGACTTGAGAGGTATATAAGTTCGCTTCAAAAGGCGCTATCATGATAGTGTAAGTTCTATCAGGTGACTTACATGTAATGATTTAATTCTTTGCTGAACAATTCAAAAACATACTCCTTTCTAAAATGTTAGTTTTTCATTTACTTATCCCTAAAAAGTAAATGATATAACCTATCTGAGAGAATACTCAGGTAGGTTTTTTGTTGTATAAAAATAAATAAAGTGAATAACGTGAGAGTTGGTGATATATGAGATGACAAAAATGCTAAATAATGCTAATTTTGACGACTTTTTAAAGTTGAGCGAAAAACAGCAGAAGTATATAGAAATAAAGAACGAAACAGGACAAACGGACAAAACTATTGCTAAAAAAATCGGCGTTGATACTACGACGATTAGCAGATGGAAAAGAAAAGAAGAATATCAGCTAGGTCTAAAAGGATATCAAGCATATTATCTTAGTGAGAAAACACCACAAGCACTTTTAACTATGACGAAACTGTTGAAAGCTAGAAGTGAATTAGTTAGATTTCAAGCAGCGAAAGATATATTAGATCGTTCAGGTTATACTCCGATAGACAAACAAGAATTAGAAGTAACTACCCCTACAATTATTAATAATATTCCATTAGAGGACTAATTATGGAAATACAGTTAGATAAAATTGTTGGCGGAGGATATAACCAATTCTTTAACAATAAAAACTTTTACAGAGTTGTGAAAGGTTCTAGGGGTAGTAAAAAGAGTAAGACAACTGCATTAAACTTTATATACAGATTAATGGAGTATGAGTGGGCTAATTTGCTTGTTGTAAGACGTTTTAGTAATACAAATAAACAATCAACATATACAGACTTGAAGTGGGCTACAAACCAATTAGGTGTGGCTCACTTATTTAAGTTTAATGATAGTTTACCAGAGATTACTTACAAACCGACTGGCCAAAAAATATTGTTCAGAGGACTTGATGATCCATTAAAAATTACGTCAATTACAGTTGATAAAGGAATATTGTGTTGGTGTTGGATAGAAGAAGCATATCAAGTTGAAACCTATGATAAATTCGCAACGCTTGTAGAAAGTATTCGTGGTAGCGTTAATAGTCCTGACTTCTTCAAACAGGTTACAGTTACATTCAACCCTTGGAGTGAACGTCATTGGCTTAAACCTACATTCTTTGATGAAGATACACGATTAAACAATACATTTTCATACACGACAACATTTCGAGTGAATGAATGGCTTGATGATGTCGATATTGCACGTTACGAAGATTTATATAGAACAAACCCTAGACGTGCAAGAATTGTTTGTGATGGTGAATGGGGCGTAGCTGAAGGACTTGTTTATACAAACTTTGAAATAAAAGACTTTGATTGGTTTGAAAAGTATAAAGCAACTCAATTAAAAGTTCACGGTATTGACTATGGTTTCACAAATGATCCTACTGCATTAATAAGTGCAGTTGTGGATTTACCTAACAAAGAGTTATGGATATATGATGAGCATTATGAAAAAGGTATGCTCACAGATGATATCTATAACATGATTGTTGATAAAGATTTAAAGACAGCAGAAATTAAATCAGAAGGTGATATGCGGATGATTGCAGAATTGAAGTTAAAAGGTATTAAAAAGATTACACCTGCAACAAAAGGGCCTCATTCGATTATGCCAGGCATTCAATATGTTCAAGGTTTCAAGATGTACATACATCCTAGTTGTATAAGTACGATTGAAGAATTAAACACATATACCTTCGACCAAGATAATGAAGGTAACTGGTTGAATAAACCTATAGATGCTAATAACCACTTGATGGATGCACTTAGATATTCGCTATCTGATTTAATATTCAAACCCAAAGAGAAAACAAGTGTTAGCAAATTAAGACAAATGAAAGGCATGGTGAGAGGATAAATGGTTAAAAAGCTAACAGATTTATACAGTTACAATACATTTGTAAAAGAAGCAAATGACGATTTTTTAGTTAGTGATATTGAAGAACTTTTAACTGAAGAAAAGTTAAGAGAGTTGATTAATAACCATAAAACACTTCAATTGCCACGTTTAGAAACATTAGAAGATTATTACTTAAACAGAAATACTGATATTTTAGTAGGAAAACGTCGTTTAGATGATGAAAAGTCAGACCATAGAATTGTTCATAACTTCGCTAAATATGTATCACGTTTTATTGTTGGCTATCTCACTGGTAATCCTATTACGATTCTCCATAAAGATGAAAATACCAATGATAAGATAGTTGAATTAAATGATTTGAATGATGCAGATGCAGTAAATAGCGATTTAGCATTAAATCTCTCAATTTATGGTCGTGCTTATGAAATTGTGTATCGTGATTTAGAAGATAAAGATACATTTAAGCTACTTGATCCAAAGAACACATTTGTGGTGTATGATGAGTCGCTAGATAAAAAAGTGCTTGCTGGTGTCAGATACTACACAAAACAAGATATTGATAAAGTACCTACAGATTTTGTTGAAGTCTACACAGATGAAGATATTTACTACATCAAGATGAAAGGTAGCCAATTCGAATCTATTGATATAGTTGAGCATTATTATAATGACGTTCCTATCATTGAGTATCTAAACGACCAATTTAAGCAAGGCGACTTTGAGAATGTGATTTCATTGATAGACGCTTATGATGCTGCAGAATCAGATACAGCTAACTACATGACAGACTTAAATGATGCTATGTTGGCCATTATTGGTAATACCGAATTAGATAGTGAAGATGCGAAAGCATTTAAAGATGCGAATATGGTTCATATTAAACCGGGTATCACTGCCAATGGTAGTGAAGGTACTGCAGATGTGAAATATATCTATAAACAATATGATGTGGCTGGAACAGAAGCATACAAAAGCCGATTAGAGCGAGACATTCATAAATTTACGAATACACCTGATTTAAGTGATGAAAACTTTAGTGGTGTTCAAAGTGGAGAAGCAATGAAATATAAGCTATTCGGACTTGAGCAAATGCGAGCAATCAAAGAACGATTGTTTAAAAAAGGTTTGATGAAACGCTATAAGTTGCTATTCAATAACATCAATATAGAGAATTTAACGCAACATTCATATAAAGAGATTACAATCAAGTTCTCTCCTAACTTGCCTAAGTCATTAATGGAATCAATCGAAGCATTTAACGCTTTAAGTGGTGGTGTATCAGAACAAACACGTTTATCAGTTCTAGATATTATTGATGATCCACATGAAGAAATGGAAAAAATGAAGGAAGAACGTCAGCAAGAAAGAGACGAATCTGATGCCAACAGTTATCAAGATGCTTTCAATTCATCTGAAAAGGTAGATGAAGGTAATGACAGAACAATATGATCCTCAGTATTGGATAGAACGCGCTCAGCTTGTTATGGAGCAAAATGTAGTTGAAGATGCTAAAACTGCAGCAGAGATTAATCGTATTATTACTTTGATGTATGCAGAAATAGCAAAAGAGATATTCGCTTTTTATGCTAAGTTTGCTACTTCTGAAGGATTATCTGTTACTGAAGCAAAGAAAGTTGTAGATGCGTTTGACGTTGTAGCATTTAAATCTAAGGCAAAAGAATATGTTAAGAATAAAGACTTTAGTGAGAAAGCGAATAAAGAATTGAAGAAATATAATGTCAAAATGAAGATTTCTCGTGAGAAATTACTCAAAGAAAATCTAGATTTGATAGTTAAATCATCAACTGCAGAAGTAGAAAAGACAATCGAGAGTGGATTAGTTGATTCAATTAACCGTGAAGTGAAAGAACAGGCAGGAATATTAGGCGTAGACCTTAGAATTACCGAAGAAAAAGCAGAGTCTATTGCTAATAGTAAGTTTCACAAGGTCACTTGGTCAGAACGTTTATGGGATGATATGGATTTAGTAAGAGAAGAAGTAGAACGCATCACAACGAATGTAGTTGTACGTGGCCGACATCCTAATGAGTATGTAGCAGAATTTAAGAAAAAAACAGGCCAAACAACATACAATGCTAAACGTTTACTAACCACTGAGTCAGCTAGAGCGCAATCAGAAGCACAACGACTATCTTATTTAAAAACACTTGGCGAAGATGGGGAATATGAATTTTTAGCATCTAAAAGTGAATTACCAAAACCAGGTTTTTATGAGAAAAACCTAGACTTAAGTAAGTTGAAAGATAGTGAAAAAACAAAGGTTTGTCCAATTTGTAGTAAATTGAACGGTAAGATATTCAAAGTAAAGAATATGGTTCCTGGTGTTAATGCTGCGCCCATACATCCACATTGTAGGTGTTCAACTGCTCCACATGTTGGTAATTGGCGTGATAAGTTCTTTGCAGAACGTAAAGGAAAATATTCAGGAGGTAAGATTGTAATTGACTAGAGAAGAATATGAACAAAAATTAGATGACGTAACTGATGAATATATGCAAGTCTACGGTGATACACCAGAAGGTATTTTAAAAGATGAAATGACAGATTATGAAAAAATTAAAGTAATTGAACAAGCAATACAGAAACGATAAAGCTATCACATTCGTGTGATGGCTATTTTTTATGTCCAAACCATGCTTATGACGTAAAAAGATGCAAGTGTTTAATGTCCGAACCATGCATGACTTAAAACTAATCAAGAGTATATATAAGAGGTGTTTTTAATTATGGATATCCAAGATAAAGTAAAACTCAACTTACAATTCTTTGCGGAAGGTCCAGACGACAAAACCAACCCTGATGATAAACAAGGTGGTAATGACCAAGACGATCCAAAAAAAGATGACAAAAAAGACAAAGATGATAAGAAAAATGATTACGTCACTGTCGAAGAATTGCAACGTCGTTTAAAGCAAAAAGATAAAGAAAAAGAAAATGCAGTTAAAGAAGCTGAAAAGCTCGCTAAAATGAATAAAGACCAAAAAAACGAATACGAAATGGAAAAACTCCGTAAAGAAAACGAAGAACTTCGACAAAGAGAAGCAATGAATTCTATGAGAAACGAAGCACGTTCAATGTTTAGTGAGAAAAACATTACAGCTACAGATGATCTTTTAGACATTGTTGTAACGACTGAAGCAGAAAGCACTCAAAAAAATATTGATGCACTCACTAATGTAATTAACAACATTGTCAAAGAACAAGTGAAAGAATCACTCAGAAATGGCGCTCCTAAAAACGTCAAATCTGGTGGTATGACTAGAGAAGACATTATGAATATTAAAGATTCTGATGAAAGACAAATGGCTATTGCTCAGAATCGACACTTATTTAAATAAATGGAGGTTTTTTAAATGGCACCACAACCAAATCAAATTGATGTACAAGCTTTGGGCGAAGCTAAGTCAATCGACTTCGTTAATCGCTTAGGAGAAAGCTTAAATAAACTATTTGAAGCATTAAACATTACGAATAAATTACCAATGAATGTTGGTACAGCATTAAAACAATATCGTTTTTCAGTAAATCCTGAAGGTAACCAAGATGGAATTGTTGCTGAAGGTGACGTTATTCCGTTAACTAAAGTTGAACGTGAATTAGTAGACATCACAGAATTAGAGTTCAAAAAATTCCGTAAAGCAACTACTGCAGAATCAATTCAAGCACACGGGTTTAGTACAGCGGTAAACCGTACAGATGATGAAATGTTACGTTATGTTCAAAAACAATTCCGTACAGACTTCTTCAATATGTTAAACGCTGCATTAACAAACAAAGCACGTACAAATAAAGCGAAGTTGTCAGCACCTAACTTACAAGGAGCATTAGCTAAAGGTCGTGCTAACTTATCTGTATTGTTAGATACAGAAATCACACCAATCGCTTTAGTAAATCCTAATGATGTAGCTGGCCACTTAGCAGAAGGTTTAATCAATTCTGATGGCTCTGAATTTGGAATGAACTTACTTACTCGTTATGTAGGTGCAAAAGTTATTGAGTTCTCTGACGTTCCAGAAGGTGAAGTATGGTTCACAGTTTCAGAAAACTTAAACGTAGCTTATGCAAATCCTAATGGTGATTTATCATTAGCATTCCCATTCAGTGTTGATCCAACTGGTTTTGTTGGTGTGCTACACGATATGGATTCAAGTCGTTTAACAAGTGAAACAGTATTAATGCATGCTATTTCAATGTTCCCTGAAAATATTGATGCAGTTGTTAAAGTGACAATCACTCCACCAACACCAGCAACGACTACTGCATAATCCATAAATCATTAAGAAGGTGAAACTATGGATTACTTAACTAAAGTTAAATCTCGTATTGGTTTGAAAGATAACAGACAAGATGAGCAACTCAAAGTAATTATCGAAAACGTAACTGCAGAGTTACTTTCAAGATTACCAATAGATTTGCGTGAAGATGTACCTGAAGGTTTAGAATTTATCGTTATTGAAGTTACTTTAAAACGCTACAATCGCATAGGTGCTGAAGGAATGTCTAGCGAATCACAAGATGGACGTTCCAGCACTTATGAACCTAAGGATTTTGATGAATATTTACCAATAATTGATAGACTTTTCCCTGTAGAAACAATTGAACGCGAAGGAAGTATCAAATTCTATTGAGATTTGAAGATAGAGTTGATCTAATCGTTCAAAAAGTGGCCAAATATAATCCTGTTACTGAGAAGAAGGAAAGTGTTGAAAAAATACTACCAAATATTCCATGTAACAGTAGCGCTTTGTCTAGGGAAAGAGTGCTTGCTGAATTTGGCGAAGCGTATAAAGATATTACCGTTGTCCGTTTTAATCATGAATTGGATGTTATTCCTACACATGCATTATTAAGAGACCGACGCTATCGAGTAGCAGATGTAAGAACATATCGACATAAAACATCTATTTATCTTCATGAGGAGTTATTAAATGAAAACTAAAGGTCTAGATAGACTGATTAAGCAAATGAGAGATATGCATGACAATATAGATGATGATGTTGATTTCATTCTTGAGATGAATGCAAAAGAAGGTGTGGGAATTGCTCAAAAAAACGCTAAAGAAGTAATGATTAAAGGATATTGGACTGGTAACTTATGGCGCCAAATTGAGTATCAAAAAGTTGGTAAGTTACATCACAGAGTAATATCAAATGCTGCTTATAGTGGTTATCTCGAATTTGGTACGCGTTATATGAATAAGGAACCTTTCATGTTTCCGACATATCAAACATTAAAAGAAAACCAATACAACGATTTAAAACGATTACTCAATGGATAGAGGTTAGATGATGAGTAATAGAACGCCACAACAATTGTTATACAATGAAGTATTTAAAAAGTTACAAGGATATGGAATAGAAGTCATTGATTCAACAGAACTTGGCCAATCTATCACATATCCTTTTTTTGTGGTTTCAAAAGGTAATGCAAATAAATTTCATTATACCCTTAATTCTTTTGGTGGTGGATTAATCGTAGATGTTGATATATGGTCTGACGCTAATGATGTTGGTAAGCATGATGAATTAATTTATTATGCTGATCAAATATTAAGTGATATTAGCGATTTAGGTAATTACCATGTATCAATTGATACGATTCATACAAATACACTTATTAACAAAGAAGAAGGTAATAAGAGTTTGTTGCATACTTCTTTGAAAGCTGAATATAAATCTTATTAATTGGAGGTAAAGTGATGGATAAAAAAGATAGTAAATTCAGATTGTATCTTTTTAGAAAGCTAGGAGAAGCAGTTGATGCAACTCGTATGATGTGGATGACTGAATTCGAATTAAGTCATGAAACAGATACTGATACAGAAGATACAATGGATGGAAGTTATTCAACTGAAGGCTCTACATCTACAACAGCAACAGCAACTGCAAAGATGGCTTATGGAGATACGTTTGCTGATGAAGTAGAGGATGCAACAGTTGATAAAACACCTTATGAGATGTGGGAAATTGAAAGTAAAATTGAAGGTACAGGCGAAAATGCTGGAAGATTTAAAGCTAAATATTTTCAAGGTAAATTTAATAAATTTACTTTAAAAGGTGAAACTGGAGGAGTAGATGAATACGAACTTGAATACGGCGTTAATGGTCGTTTCCAACGTGGTTATGCAACTATTCCTGATGAAGTTGAACAAAAATTAGAAGCTAATGGTTACAAATTCCATAACACTACTGCTGATGATCCTGCTACTGAAAATCTGGAAAGTATTCCTCAACCTAAAGTAAATAGTTCATCTAGCACTACATCAACGTCAAATTCAACTTCAACATCTGATAAGTAAATCAATTTATAGAGTAGGTGAATAGCCTGCTCTTTTTTATTTCAAAAAAATTAATGAGGTGGAAAATATATGATTACAATTAAAAATGGTAAAAAAGATTTAGAAATGCGTTTTGGTATAGGACAATTAGATGCTATTGATAAAGCGTTAGGATTTAAAGTTAAAGACCGTGTAGAACTTGGTGAAGGTTTAGAGAAATTAGTACCTAAATTAGAATCAGGTAACGCGATTGCAATTGCAAAAATCATTAAAGCGACTACTCGTGGCCAACAACATTCACCTAAAAATGATGAAGAATTAGAGGGTATCTTAGTTGATTTAATTAAAGAGCATGGTTCCCTTAAAAAATTCGGAGAAATCGTTCTTGAGGATATGGGAAAGAATGTTCTAACCCAAGACGTTATCAACAACAGCAAAGCGCTAGAAGCGAAAGAGATTTAGTCACTTATGATCGTATAGTTTTAGCCTGCATGTCCGATTTGAAGATGACTAGTTTAGAAGAGATTGATAATTTGACACTACGTGAATTTAATTATCGCATGTGGGCTTTAGAACTAGACGTTTTAAGAGAAGAGTTCGAAAGGTATAAACTTGCTTTTGCAATAAGAGATGCTGCTACCACTAAAAATATTGGTACAGAAAAGAAGCCTAATGAGGTTTATAGATACAAAACTGCTAATGACATTATTGATTTTGAGAAAAATTATAATCGTATTCTTTCAGGTAAAACTATTGAATATCATAAAGAAACAGAAGAAATATCACCTAGTGAAAATAGTTTATTACAAGCGATAGCTAAGATGAATAATGAAACTAGGAATAAGGAGGTGGAATAGTGCCTAACACTGAATATACTGTCAGTAATGAATTAGTGGCTAATACTTCGCGATTTAAAAAAGAGATAAATCAAGCTATTAATTTATTGAAAAGATATGATGCAGTCGCTAAAAGTATTGATGATATCGAATTAACAGCTAGTGATAAAAATCTTATTTCTAAGGTCGAAGAAGCCGAAAAAGCATTAAATGAACTAGATGGAAAGCGTTCAACTTCAGAAATTGATGCAGATATTATTGATTTAGAAATTAAAAAAGATGAAGTTATTCGTCAATTAGAAGAAATTGATGGAACTGAAGCAAGTCCTGAAGTTGATTTAGAAAAAGCGAAATTTGATGCTGAAATTAATGAAATAAATGCTAAAATTGACCGTTTAGAAAATGAAAAAGCAACAGTTGATGTAGATATTGACAAACATGAGTTTGATATGGATATAGATGCGATTGAGAAAGATTTAGAGCTTATCGACGATATGGATGTTGAACCTAAAGTGGATGCGAATACTAAACAAGCAGAAACTAAGATAAACCAACTAGAAAAAGCTTTAGATTTTTTAGATAGTAAGTCAGTTCGAACTGCAATTGATTTAAACGACAGATTATTTGTTACTAAATTTCAAAAGACGAAAAAAGAGTTGGATAGACTTGATGGTAGAAAGGTTAAAACTGCTATTCAAGTAGATTCTGCATTAGCTAATGCGGAAGTAACTACTTTTAAGACGGTGTTGCGCAGTATTCCAAATAAAGTTCGTACTCGGTTAGAAGTTGATAGTGATAAAGCGGAAGGTTTCTTAAGAGCGTTAAGCGCTGGTATTGATGAATCAACAAAATCTTGGGATAGATTAGCTACTAAGATTCGTACAATAGGAACAGTGCTTGGGAACATGGTTCAAGGTGTTCTAATTTCCAATATCACTTTACTTGTACCAATAATTGCTAGTTTAGTACCCGTATTGATGGCGGTATTAAATGCAATTAGCGTAGTAGCAGGTGGTGCTGCTGGTTTAGCTGGCGCATTCGGTGTTGCTAGTGCAGGTGTAGTCGCATTTGGTGCTATGGGTATTAGCGCTTTAACCATGTTAGCTGATGGAACATTAGAGGCAACTAAAGAAACTGAGCGTTATGAAGCTTCATTAGATAGCTTAAAGAGTGCGTGGGCTGGCCTTATCAAACAAAATCAAGCACAAATATTTAATACATTAGCCAATGCTATTGATACTGCTAAAGTTGCATTATCTGGACTTACACCTTTTATCAACGGTGTGTCTCAAGGAATGGAACAAGCTAGTGCTAAGATGCTTGATTGGGCTAGAAATTCTCAAGTAGCTCAACGTTTCTTTGAAATGATGGGTACAACTGGTGTAAGAATATTTAATAATATGTTAGACGCTGCCGGTTCATTTGGTAGTGGTTTAATTAGTGTACTTACACAAATTGCTCCATTAGCTGAGTGGGTATCACAAGGCTTTAAGAAGATGGGGCAAGCGTTTAATGAATGGGCGCAGTCAGTTGAAGGCCAAAATGCAATCAAGGCTTTTATTGAATATACTAAACAGAATTTGCCATTAATAGGTCAGATATTCGGCTCAACATTTAAAGGTATTTTCAACTTGATGAAAGCATTCGCTCCTAACACTCATCTTGTGTTACAAGGTTTAGCAGATATGGCACAAAGATTTGAAGAATGGAGTGCTACGATTGCTCAAAGTGATGGATTTAAAAAGTTCATTGAATACGTTCAAGAAAACGGTCCTAAACTTATTCAATTACTAGGTAATATTGCAAATATTATTATTAATGTTGCTACAGCTATGGCTCCATTTGCAGCTGCAGTATTAGATGTAGCAATTGCAATTACTAATTTTGTAGAGTCATTAACAGCTACTCATCCTGCAATTGGTATAATGTTAGGCTTGATTGTAACGTTAGCTGGTATCTTTATGACATTAGGTCCACCAATTATGGGCGCAATTGATTTTATTGGTAAATTCGTAAGAGTTTTAACCGGAGCAAGTACTGCTATTGAAGGTTTAACCGCAATTGGTAGTGGTTTAATGACTGCGCTTGAAGGATTAGGTGCTGCATTCCTTGCTTTAGATGCTCCTATTTTATTAATCATTGGTGCAGTAGCAGCAGTGATCGCAATTCTAGTATGGCTATGGAACACCAACGAAAGTGTTAGAAATGCACTCACAAATGCGTGGGACGTGATTTCTACAACAATAGGCGGTGCTATTCAGTCCGTTATAGATTGGTTTATTCAATTGTACGATAATATCATGCAAACAATTGAGCCATTAATTCCGATTTTCCAACAATTTGGCGATTTTATTAATCAAATTCTAGGTGTTGTGGTTGTACAAGCGATTAATTTCCTAGTAGAAGCGTTTAAGGGACTGTGGCTTGCGGTATCGGTAATTTTCACTGCAATTGGTGCAATCGTATCATCTGTAATTCAAATTATTGTTGGATTGTTTACTGCTTTCATTCAATTAATTACTGGCGATTTTTCAGGCGCACTACAGACTTTACAAAATACATTCACAAATGTGCTAAATACCATTTGGGGTGCGGTACAGTCAATTTTTTCTCAAATTTCTAATTTTATATTCGCTAGTTTAAATTCTGTACTTGGAACGAGCATTTCAAGTTGGTCTCAAATTTGGTCGTCTACAACACAATACCTTAGTCAAATTTGGTCAAGTGTGACAAATTGGTTTAGTCGAGTAGCTCAAACAGTCGCTTCTAAAATGGCTCAAGCACTTGGATTCATTATTTCTCACGGCGCTCAATGGGTTTCAGCTATCATTGGTGCAATGGCTAGATTTGTTTCAGGTGTAATTAGCGGTTTTGTCAATGTGATTGGCCAAGTCAGAAGTGGTATGTCACGTGCAGTTGCTGCTATTAAAGGATTTTTAGGACAATTTGTTAGTGCCGGAATGCAAATGATGGCTGGTTTAGCTCGAGGTATTATGAGTGGAGCAAGCCAAGTTATTAGTTCGGCTGTCAATGTAGCTAAGAGTGCAATAAGTGCAGTTAAAGGCGCATTAAGTATTCATTCGCCTTCACGTGTGTTTAAAGATATTGGTGCTTACACTATGGAAGGTATGCATTTAGGAATGAATGCAGAAGGTAGTAAAGTGATAGACTTAGCTTCATCAATTGCATCAAGAGTAAGTTCTGGATTTAATTCATCACTTAATATTCCTAAAATAACAAGTGATTTTAGAAATGCTACTGCTTCTGTAAATGCACAAGTTCAACATACACATCAAGTTAATTCAACTCCAAATCAACGTGTAGTTCGTATAGAAATGGATGTTAATAATGAAGCACTTTCGGCAATTGTTAATGGTCAAACTGCAAATGAAGATGCAATGTTTTCATTCTAAGGAGGTCGTTCAATGGATATAGAAATTAAGAAAAAAGACGGACAACGTTCTACTTTGAACGACTTCGGTTTCAAAGTAGAAAGCGTGACTGTCGAAAGTATAGAAATAGAAAAAGACTATAAAACAAAAGAAAATACAAATGGACGTATTAGGCTAAGCACACAGTATCGTAAGCGCAATATTAAAGTTGAATGTTATGTTATGTCGACCAAACTAAATGATAATCCTAGATTGAGAGATGAGTTTTATGCTTTAACTACAAGTAAAGATCCAATACTAATTAGAGAATTGAGAAGAACTGTACCACTCAATTATCGTTTTATTCAACCTACTAAAGATGATTATCAAGATATAGATGAATACAACAATTTAGTACTTAATCATGAGCCGTTTAATAATAATCACTATGTAAATGGTAGACAATATCAAGTGATTTGTAACGGTGTTATTGAGCCTAAAGAAGTAGGACGTAAAATTCAATTTTCATTAGATTTTGAAACTGATGAATTACCTTTTGCTGAAAGTATCGGAACATCATTGGAATTAGAGAAACGACCTGACAGAGAATTATGGTCAAATGATATGCTAATTCCTTTTGATGAAGAAGATACACGTCGTAAGTATTCATTTACTAACGTATATAACAATTCAGTGTACTATCACGGTAATGTACCTAATGATCAATTCAATTTATTTAAAAAAGTAACAGTGGTATTAGGGAAAAATGTTAAAGCAACAGAGATATTCCAATTTACGCTAGGTAATAGTGATGTTATGACAATTGAAGGTGCTAACTTAAAAAAAGGCGACAAGATTGTCTATGACGGTGTACAGACGTTTAGAAACGGTGTTCCTATTAACGACTTAGCATCAAATGCACAACCAAAGTTTTATCCAGGTTGGAATAATTTTGAATTCAATCAGCAAGTTAAATCAGTAACATTTGACTTGAAATTTTATTATTTGTGAGGTGTAGACATGCCAATATTAGTTACTCCAATACGTGGGCGTAGTATTCCATTGTACGTGTCTACTACCGAAACATCTAAACTTGGTTCTGACATAATCTTACAATTTGAAATCGTTGAAGATGAATTTAATTATCAAATTGTCAGAGGTTTACAAAAAAGATGGACGATTTCAAGAGTACAAGGTCCAAAGGATAAAAGAGAATATGTAGTATTTATTATTGACAGACAGACACATGGTAAGAAACAACTTGTGTCTGTCTCTTGTCGTTATAAGCCGTTAGATATCATTAAACATACTCGTGTTTATGAAACGATAGATGGTAGTTTTACCGCCGATAAGTTTCTTAAACAGATATTCGATAATACTGGACTGAAATATAAAATAAATGGTTCTCTTGGTTCATCTCAATTTGAGAATGCTGGTGAAGGCGAAAGTTTAGAAGATTTGATCAAGAAGTTTTGCAGTCACTTTGATGTAGAGTTTGATATTGAATTTAATAACAAGAGTGGAACTTACACATTTGTATTTACACCTTTTTTGAATAAAAATGCTAGTTATCATATAGATGATGAAATCAACGCCAATAATATGAAAATAGAAGAAGATAGTAGTGAACTTTATACCTACGCAGTTGGTTACGGTGATTATGATGAAGAAGAAGGTAGTACAGCAGCTGGATTTGTTATGAAATTTGAACACCCTAGTATCAAAGACTACGGTCGTTATGATGCGCCACCAATTAAAGATGGTCGTATCAAAGATGAAGAAGTAATGCATCAAAAACTTCAATCATTAATCGAAAGTTCAGTTAAAACATCCATTAGTTTAGATTTCATTGCTTTGAACGAACACTATCGAAACGCTGTTCCTAAAGTAGCAGATATCGTTAAGATTAATCATTCTATCTTAGGTATTAATGAGTTCGTTCGTATTGTTGATGTAAAAACGGTAAGGGATAAAGATAATATTATCGTTAAACAAGATGTGACGTTAGGTGATTTCAAACGTGTAGATAGATATAAAAAACGTGTAAGCGAAGCAGCAGCAGCTGTAGGGAAATTAGGCGGTCAAAATAGCTTTGTTCACACATATAAAGTAACGACTGCAAAAACAAATGCAGCTATTAAAACTACACAACGCCAACAAGAAGATAGTGCTACTAAAGATATAAAAGCGACTAAAGAAGATGGCACAGTCGTTAATTTAAGTAGTGCTGATATTGTCATTGATGCCAATGGCAACTTGAAACTAAAGTAGGAGGTTTGAAATGAGAAAAACGATATATACCGACTTAGATGCAATATTTGGCGCTCGTTTTGTTAGAGAAAATGAGTTAAATTTTATTGCCACAAGAGATATGTTAACAAATATCGAAAAGTTATTAGATAAGCATAGTCGAAATGAAACAAAAGCACATACTGCCGAACAAATTAAGTACACACTTCCTACTGGTCCTAGTACCACAGTTGATAAAGAACTTCGTTACCAAAATGAACGTGTTAAAAACTTAGTATTAGGTAATTTAGGAAACGGCCAACAAGAAGTGCGTGACAGTCGTATTTCTATGGATGGCCAAAGCCACTCATTATTATCTGAACGTTTAAAACATGATTTTTCATACATTGAAGAAGAAACAGATAAATTGATGAATGTTACTGATGATCCTGCATATTTATTTAATCCACCTTACATGAAAAGTGCTGAACGTGGTGTAAATGAAACGCCATTAAGTAATGATCCAACTGAAAACTTAAAAGCGTTCTATGACGTGTTTGTCGATAATAAATATTGTTTCAAAAAGTACATTGGTAAAGACCAATCAAACAAATACAACGTATATAGTTATACATTTGAGCCGGAACATTACAGTAAAACAGTATTAGTCACTTGTTGTATTCATGGTAATGAGTATAGTGCGTTTTACGCTATGAGTCGTTTCATGAACTTAGTTGTGAACGAGTGGGAAAAATACCCACAACTCGCTTATTTACGTAAAAACGTGCGTATTGTCATGGTTCCTATCGTAAATCCATGGGGCTTTGCTAATCAAGAACGTGAAAATGTAAATAATGTCGATTTAAATCGTAATTTTGATTACTACTGGGAAAATGGTAGCGGTAAAAGTCCGAGTGGTAAGAACTATAAAGGCTCTAAAGTATTTAGTGAACGTGAAAGTAGAAATATGAAAACACTCGTTGAAAGTTTAGGTGAAATTACAGCACACATGGACTGCCACAACATTGTATCTCAAGTTAGTGACTATTGTTTATTCTATCCACGTTTTGCTAATCAACCTAATAACGAAATGACACAACTTTTAATGGAATTATCGAATTATGGTGATTATGTCACTTGGGGTTCAAGTACATTAGCGTCATTCTCAAATTGGGTTGGTATCACGAAAGGTATTACATCATTCTTACCTGAAGTATATGAAGGTCGCGCTGGTAAACCTAGAGGCGCAGAGGAAATGTGGCGTAGCGTATATTACTTAGGAAATATTCTTTTAAGATTGTCGAGCCTATATAATGGTCAAAACGGAAGAACAGCAAACGAACCTATTGTTAAATCATTTGTATATAGTAGTCGTTATAACAATTCTGGCGTTAAACCTTTCTCACTTATCGCTAAAGATGGATATCAACGTATGTTAATGACACAACAACGTTTTAAAGTCACTGCAAATGGTTTCGTAGAATTAAACGGATCAATCACAGTTCAATTATCTAAAGATACAGTATTTGGCGTTAATCCGGGTGTTGCACAAAACTACAATCCATTTAGTGGTAATGGCAAAACAAGAAGACGTCAATTATTTAAAATCGAACATAAATTACCGGCTGGCATTCATACTATTCCGTTACATGCAGTGGCACCTGTTCAGTTTTCTACAACAACACCCGACAATGTTAAACGGACAAATGAAGTTATGGCAGTTGTAGATGTAATGAGAAAAGAAGGATATGCAAAAGTATTGAATATGGTACTTAATGTTAAATTCACACCTAGTCATTCTCATAATGCTGTTCAAATGTTTACTTCAACAGGATATGGCAACCAAAAAGAGCAAACATTCAAACAAATCTATCCAAATAAACCAGCACCGTTTGATGTTCGTAATAAGATTATCACTAAAAAATAAGGAGGTTTTTAAATGGATGGTTTAAAAAAAGAAGCGAAAATCACAGTTGTTGATGAGCCACGTTTGAAGCCTATTACTGACGAGAATATCGCTTTTTATAACATGGATATCAATACAGCAGTTTTAACGTTTCAAGTAAGAAAACAAGATTATCCATTAGAAATCAGTAAAGTAAATACTGATATTTATGCTTACTTTGTATCTGATAATGGATCGTCAACCGGACGTGTTCAAGTTGATTACGTTAATCCGATGCAAGGTATCATTCAACTTACTTTGGATAACAACTTCTTAAAAGCTGCAACAGATACTTATGTGACAGGTCAAATTTACATTAAAGCTGTTGGTCGCAAAGATACTGTTGTATTAAATGAATTCCGTTTCTATGTCAAAGATGCGTTGATTAATCAAATTGATGCCGATATCAAAATTAGTTATATTCGTGAAATTGACGATTTAATTGATAACTTCAAAAAGAAAATTGAAAATGTATCTCAAAACTTTAGCGATATCGAGACAGCACAAGCTGATTTTACTGCGTTTGTAAATGCACAGAAAAATGCTTTCATTAAACAAGTGAATGATATGAAAAATGACATGAACGCATTTGCAGAAAACACACAAAAAGATCTTATAGATAGACTAAACTCAATCGACGATAAAGTGTTGGAAACATTAAAGGAACTTGAAAATGGAACAGAAAACTTTATCACTGAAAGTGAATTAAATACGTTACTTGAAAACTATCCCACGAATGAACAACTCACTACACAATTAAATGGTAAAGCAAATGTAGGGGACGTTACCAACCCGCAATCAGTTGAATTACCTGATTTCGATAAAATGATTAAAGAAAAAGTCGATGAAGCGCTTAGTAATGCACAATTACAACGTTTCACATTTACTGATGACAACGGATATATTCCTAGAATTGATAACCCTGACCTCTATACTATGAGTGGTATTGATACGTCAGGTTTTTATTATGCATACAATCCAGTTAATTCACCCGATCCAAATAATCAAAGCGGTTATTTACTTGTTATGGCAAGAAGTAGTAGCTATAAAAAAGTGTTATTCTTCCCATTCAATCGTCATGTATTTTATTCACGCAATAAAATGGGCGATACAACAGGTTGGGGAAATTGGTACGATGCAACAAATAATATAAACGTAGGTGAAATGATTGCAGATGTTGATGAAATCTAATAGAAAGAAGGTGCAATATTTTGAAAAAGAATACAATACTTTATTCACTAGCTGTGGTATTGCTTAGTGGAATAGGTTTACTAGAGTTTGAACGTGGATTCTTTTGGGCAAAAGAACAAAACGATATTCTTGATGATAGTGATTTTTACTTAGCGCTTCATCACATCATGCCAATTTGGGTATGGGGCGTTTTAGGAATGATTTGTAGTATTTTTATCATTATCGCACCGTTTTTCTTACCAAAACAAAAATTAAATCATATCTTTGACTATCTCATATTAATAGGAGGCTGCGGAAATGCAATCTTCTATTTTTTTATGACATCAGCAAGTGTCTACAATGCGATTAACTGGTTATCACCTTTGCAGTTCGCCACGATAACCATGATAAACGTGGGACTTGCATTCTTCGGAGGTGCTGAGATTGTCAGAAGAAAATGATTACGTTAAACGCCACGAATTTGAAAGAAGTAACGGTAAAATTTATGAACGGATCAATCAGACTGACAAGCAAATTATCGCTTTAAACGGTAAGATTGATACTCAAAACGCAATACAAGAAAAAAACTATCAATCACAGGAACGTTCTGAAAAGCACTTAGAAAAAATAAGTGGAGAAATAACTAGTTTTAAAGACGGTTTCAACGAAGTTAAAAATCAAGTAGATAAACATTCAGATGAATTAGACAAGATTAATGCAACGGTAAGTGATAAACAAAAATGGAATGTTGGGATAGCAACAGCAATTATTAGTGGAATATTTGCTTTACTCGGAACAGCCATGCAACTTGCACCGTTGATATTCAAATAAGTCGATACATTCGTGTATCGACTTATTATTATGTAAAAAAAGAAGGTGGATAAATGGCAATTTTACCTTCATCTGGCAAACCGACAGCCAAGCAGGTAGTAGCATGGGCTAAATGGTTAGCTGATAACAATAAGGGTGTCGATGTGGATGGTAGGCTAGGGTTCCAATGTTGGGACTTACCTAACTATATCTTCGATAGATATTGGGGTTTTAGAACATATGGTAATGCTGATGCGATGGCACGACGTGATCAATATCCAAATAGCACATGGAAGATATATGCGAATACACCTAGTTTTGTGCCAAAGCCGGGTGACGTTGTGTGTTGGACATATGGTGCATATGGTCATACAGCAATTGTAGTTGGTCCTAGTGATACTAATACATTTACGTCAATCGACCAAAACTGGTATGGGGCTAACAACTGGTACGGTAGTAAAGCTGCATATGTTAAACATAGTTACAGTGGTATGGGTGGTAATCTTTATTTTATCAGACCACCTTATAAGGAAGAACCTAAAACTGAAACGCCACCTAAAGATACAACACCTAGCAAAGATAAAGGTGATACTTCTTCAGACAAACCGACATCAGAAACTAAAAAAGAGCCACTTAAAGAACAAAAAGTTATTACAGTAACTGCAGAAGATGATGAAAAAGTTGATTATCCTAGATTTATACCACATAGAATTGCTAACGGAGAAGTAAGAAGTCGTAAACCTAAAGGGTTAGCAGTTAAAAATGCTGGAACAATGTGTTCAGTACAACAGATGTACTACGACAGAAATAAATATATTTCTAACTCTGAATATCCACATTTCTACATTGACCGTCACCATATTTGGCAACCACGATATACAGATGTCAAAGTACCTAGCGAACCTGACTATATCGTAATTGAAGTATGTGGAGATTACAGCGACACTAAAACAGATTTCTTACTTAATGAATTACATGCAATCATATTTGGTGTAGGGGAACTAAAGGGATATAACATTCCGCTAAAACGCTCATCTTTAAAAGTATCTGACGACTTATGGCGTACCGTTATGGAACACGGTAACTTTGATCCTTTAATTGACGGAAAACCTTCTTCAAAGGTACTTGATAAAGTAGAACAATCTTTGCTCAATTTATATACAAATAAAGATAAACTACTTAAAAATATAAAAAGTGGTAAGACAACTAAGATTGATATTAAAGTTGATAAGAAACAGAAATCATCAAGTTCTACTTCTTCAAGTAGTACAGCTAAACCATCAACTTCTAAGTCTACATCAACAACAACTAAAGTTTCTAGTAAACCTAAAGTTATTGTCGTTTATAGTAATTACACATTTAATCAAGCAGTTAATATTCAAATGACAAAATGGCCACAAATCAACTATGGTTCTGGTTGGTACAATGCTAGTCGTTCTGACACATTAAAAGCAATGAACAGTTTAGAAATTTGGAACAGTTCAAGTCAGAAGTATCAAATGCTTAATTTAGGTAAGTATCAAGGTATTTCCGTATCGAAATTGAATTCTATTCTTAAAGGTAAAGGTACTTTATCCGGTCAAGGACAAGCTGTATCTGATGGTTGTAAAAAATATAATGTAAATGAAATTTACTTAATTTCACATGCATTCTTAGAAAGTGGTTATGGTCGCTCTAACTTTGCTAGTGGTCGTTACGGCGCTTATAACTACTTTGGTATTGGTGCTTATGACAATAACCCTAACTACGCTATGACTTTTGCTAAAAACGAAGGTTGGACTACTCCTGCCAAAGCTATTATTGGTGGTGCTAAATTCGTTAGACAAGGTTATATCGATAAAGGCCAACAAACATTATACAGAATGCGCTGGAACCCACAAAGTCCCGGCAATCATCAATATGCTACTGATGTACGTTGGGCGCAACATCAAGCGAATACAATCAAAAGTTTATATGATGAAATCGGTTTAAAAGGTGAACACTTTATACGTGACCGATACAAACAAACGTAGGACTACATGCTGACAGCGTGTGGTCCTAAATTTATTTAAAAGAGGTGTTTAAATGGAAACGTTCAAGCAAGGTGAGGTAACTGCTCGTATGGATGAGCGAGGTATTGACTTAGGTAATATCAATGTCAATCTTTACACAATGGATAACTCTACTTCTGTATTAGATATTCATATTAAAAAGCGTAATATCTTTAGCGAAGAAAAAGAATTTATTCCAGTAAATCTAAATCAAACGACATTCAAACCAGTATTGCATCTAATTGCTGAAGATGGCTCTATTTTTACTAATGAGGAATTAGAAGTAGTGAAAGCAGAAGAAGGTCATGTGCGTTACAACGTGTCCGATTACGTAACAAGACATGTAGGACGTGTACAAGCAAAATTATTCTTAATTGATAGTAGTAATTCGACTGATGATAGTTCACATGTGGCGGATTTCTATTTCAAAGTAAACGATAGTGGTATCACAAAAGCAATCGGTAAAGAAGTTCATGTTGATATGCTAGATGATATCGTTGAACGAATTTTATTAAAGGACATCGAACGTTTTAAAGGACCAAAAGGTGACAAAGGCGATACTGGTCCACAAGGGCCAAAAGGTGAACAAGGAGCAAACGGAATAGATGGCGAGATTGGTCCAGCAGGCCCAACAGGACCAATGGGGCCAAAAGGTGATACTGGTGAGCAAGGTCCACAAGGTGAACGTGGCCCACAAGGTCCACCGGGTAAAGATGGATCTACTATTTCTTATACAGATACAGGTTGGCAATCTCTTTTATTAATTAACGGAACAACACAAGCTGGGCGGGCAAACCAACCAAAATATAGGCTCGTTTCTATAAATGATACTAATATGCTATTTATTAACGGAGCAATTAGTAATGTCAGTTCAAAAACGATGGTGTTTGCAAAGTTACCAACGAATATTTCGCAAAAAATAAGTGGGTATATGCAATACACAAAAGCAGGTATAGACTCATATACGAATACGTTGACCATTTATAATATAATTTTAAACTCAAACGGAGAATTAAAAATAATCTTAGAACCCGATAGTGAAATAGATTCTAGCAGAGTTTATTATATCGAAGGAACAATATCATTATAGGAGAGTGTAGAATATGGAAATAAAACAAATTTATTTTTATGATGGAACTCCGTTTTTAGCTATGGAAAATAAAGATGGAGAATTAGAATACCCAGAAGAACAATGGACTGATATCGCACCACCAGAAGGTCTTTATGCACCTATTCATTTTGATGGTAAAAAATGGATAGGAACACCGTATGAAGAATGGTTGGAGCAACAACCTAAATTTGAAGTAGAAGAAACACCGGATGATAAAGATGTTTTAATAGCAGATTTAACATTACAATTAATGGAGACACAAAATACAGTAGTAAATTTACAGAATGATATGGCGAATTTAACATTACAAGTTTTGGAGAGTGATATTAATGCGTAACATCGGTATTAGATACTATAAAATGGGTTTATATAATGAAGAACAGTTTGCTTTATTCGTAAAACGAGGTTTCGTTACAGAAGAAGAATTTAAGAAATTAACCGGACAAGAGTACCAAGATGTAGTTAAAGAATAACCACAAGCTGACCTTTTTAGGTCGGCTTTTTATTTTAAATAAGGAGTGAATGATGGTGTCAGACTTATATAGTTCAATGATTGAATTACAAGGTAAAGAAAATGATTGGTCAATCGAGATGAATACAAACAAAAGCGATATTCTTAGTTTTGCGCCACATGGTGGTGGTATTGAAGCTGGTTCATCCGAACTCGCGTTACTCATTTCTCAAAAGTTAGATTGTAACTATTTCACATTTAAAGGTAAGTTACCAAGTGACAATGTAAAATTGCATGTTACATCTACTCGTTACGACAACCCAGAACTGCTTAACTTAATGAGAAATATTGATTACTCAATTTCTGTACATGGTTACGCTGATAACGAATATGCTCGCACATTGATTGGTGGTAGTAACGAAGAACTAAAAGAAATTATTAAATGTCATTTAAGAAGTCGTGGCTTTGACGTACAAGACGCACCAACCAACTTAGGTGGCGCTAAACCTAACAACATCACGAACAAGACTAAAACAGGTTTAGGTGTTCAATTAGAGTTATCCACCAAACAACGTAAATCATTCTTTAGTAATAATGATTTCAGTAAAAAAGTAAGAGAAGACAGATATCGTTGGCGTGCTGTGATGTATGAATACGCACAAGCGATTGAATATGCAGTAAAAGAATATTTAAACTAAGTCGGCACTTACGTGTTGGCTTTTTATTTTGAATAAGGAGTGGGAAGATGAAGAATTTTTTAGGTATTAACTGGCAAATCAGAATGACACATTCAGTAGGTATTATTCAACTCATTGCAAGTGCAATCTTGCCTGTACTCGTCTATCTAGGTATCGACTGGCAAGCGTTGACTTCATGGCATGCAGTTGGTCATGCAATCATGCAAGTAATTTCCAACCCAATCGCAATTGGCACAATCTTAGTAAATATGTATTTCTCGGTCATTGACGGTACTAGCACAGGCTTAACAGATAGTCCACAAGCAAGAGCATACCATAGACCGAATAACGATTAGGAGTGAATATAAATGACAGAATATTGGAATGGCGTTCCAGTTAGATACGACTTATTACCAATAGGAACGCGACGAAACGGGGAACGATTACACACTAAAGATGGCAAACCTAAATTTGCAGTCATTCATGATACTGGTAACGTGAATTCGACTGCACAACAAAATGTAAACTATTATAGAAACACTTACAATGTTCCTTGGTCACAAGTGGCAAGCGCACATATCTTCGTGGACGATAAAGAAGCAATTATTTGTATTCCAGTAACAGAATGCGCATGGCATGTTATGTTAAATACTACTATTGATAATGCATGGTATGGTGCTGATGCAGACTATGCAGCGTTTGGTGTAGAAGGTTGTTACTTTACTGATAAGAAACGTTCTCTCAAGTCATTAGAGAATACAGCTAAAGTTATGGCATATTTAACTAAGTTTTGGAAAATTAACTATAAAAATGAGATGCCAGGACATCAAGATATACAATCGGATAAACAAGATCCGGGCAACTTACTTGCAGCATGTGGTTTAGGTCGAGATACACACAACTTTGATTTATATGTCGCTAAGTATATGAATGAAACAAAAGTACCAGTGATTAAAGGTAAGAAAGCTGGTAATAATGCTAAGAAAGTAACGAATACTAAATCAAGACCTAAAACTAAATCATATCAAGACGCTATCAACTATATGTATAGTTTGAAAGGTAAGTATGTAGACTTTGATGGTATGTATGGCGAACAATGTATGGACTTAGCAGTTCAATACGTTTACCACATAACAGATGGCACAATTAGAATGTGGGGTAATGCGAAGGACGCAATTTTAAACGTATTTCCTAAAGGTTGGCAGATTGTTAAGAATACACCTAGTTATATCCCTCCAGTTGGAGCAATCGGTGTATGTACAACTGGAATATATCAAGAATACGGACATATTTATTTAGTGTGGGATAATAGTGGTGGTACGAATACTCAAACAGTTCTAGAACAAAACTTTGACGGTAATCACAACACACCTGCTAAATTACGTGTAGACAACTTCTACGGAACAACTCACTACATCGTACCGTCATTCATCAATGAAACATATGATGTTAAGAAGATTACTAAAGTGAACATTCAGAAACCTCAAGCACCTGTTATCAAAGAAAAGTTACCTAAAAACTTAACATGGTCTAAAGAACCATACTTCAAAGCTAAAGCTGGAGAGAATGGCGTAACTATTCGAGAAGATGTTAAGAATGGTTATATGAAGAAAACTAAATTATTCTACAAAGCGAATTTCAGTCCATTCTATGTATATGAAGTTAGAGAAGGTTGGGCTAGAGTATACTCAGAAACTGCAAATTACTGGGTAAGACGTGAAGATCTAATCATCACAGAGAAACTTACGCCTGCTGGTGGTAAAACGAAAGCAGTTGAAACAGTCAAAGCCAAAGGACAAACGCAACAGCAACAAAAGATTGCTAAGAAATCTAAACCTAAAGTAGCAGTAGGACAAATTCCACCAGAAAAATTAACGTGGAGTAGAAAACGTTACTTCAAAGCACAAGCCGATGCACTAGGCGTAACGATATGTGAACGTCATGGTGGCAAAGGTAATTACTCTTGGAATAAGACGAATATCACCTACCCACAAGGCCAAACGTTCTATGTATATGAAATCTTAGATGGTTGGGCTAGGGTACATGGAGAAAGTGATAATTACTGGGTATGGCATGAACGTTTAAGAATAACAAAAGTGTATTAATATGCTATAATCAACTTGGGATAATATCCTATACGTTTACAAATTTCATTATATTTTATGGAGGGACAAGTTTAGTGCTTGTCCCTCTTTTTTATGTAAAAAATACAGAAAAGTATTGAACTTATAGTTCAAATGAGCTATAATATAATTAGGAGGTGAGGGAGTGAGGCGAAAAGAAAGGTTAAAAAAAGAGCGTCACGATAAAAGAATGATGATAATATCTTTGGTCGGAGTTATCATTCAAATCATTTCATTAATCGCAACGCTACTATTTAGGTAAGGGCATCAAGCCCTTTACCTCATTATAATTGGAGGTGCTAGACATGACAAGTCGTAAAATCAGAACACTAACTACTTGCTTTATGATATTAACAATTATACTAGCCATTATTAATATTTTACTGCTAATATTTATGTAATAAAAAATCGTCTCATTCTACTTAAAATTGAATGCATACAACGAATTGTATAAAACTATTGAAAAACTAATTAAAAACGCCGATATATCAAGTTATCAAATAAACAAAGATACCGGAGTTAGTTATGGAAACATAAATGCTATGCGTCGAGGAGAAAGATCGATTGAAAATTTAACGCTTAAAAATGCCGAAAAACTGTATAATTATCAAAAAAGCGTAGAAAAATTATAAAAGTAATAATTTTATGTTACAATAAAGATACCCAGTTTATGATTATTAGATGAATATCAGATTTAACTTAAATGAGTAAATCGTTCAGACCGTACCTTAATTGGTGCGGTCTTTTTTATTTTAACCGCCTCGATTTCGATACGGTTATATATTCGGGGATATGGCGCACTTACACTTATTGGAACACCGCCACTCATTATACTAAAAGGACAATTTGAACAACATTTTGGACAAGAAATTAGCTTTGCTAAATGGATGATTGTTGGTATTCCTACAGTCATTATTTTAATAGCACTAGCATGGGCTTATTTAAGATTTATCGCATTTAGACATGATCTGAAGTATTTACCGGGTGGTCAAACATTGATTGAAGATAAACTCAATCGTCTTGGTAAAATGTCTTATGAAGAAAAAGTAGTTCAAGCTATTTTTATTCTTGCCAGGTTACTATGGATACAAGAGAATTTATTTTAAAAAATTTTTCAATAACATCTGAAGTTGCAGACGGTACAATTGCAATATTTATTTCTATTTTACTTTTTATATTTCCGGCTAAAAGTAAAGAAAAGCATAAGCGAATTATTGATTGGGAAGTGGCAAAAGAATTACCATGGGGTGTACTTATATTATTTGGTGGAGGCTTAGCTTTAGCAAAAGGAATTTCAGAAAGTGGTTTAGCAAAATGGCTAGGTGAGCAACTGAAAATGTTAGATGGGGTGCATCCACTAGTAATCGTTATTGTCATTACAATATTTGTGTTATTTTTAACAGAAGTGACTTCGAATACAGCAACTGCTACAATGATTTTACCTATTCTTGCTGCGCTATCTGTAGCAGTAGGTGTACATCCATTGTTATTAATGGTACCTGCAGCTATGGCAGCAAACTGTGCTTACATGTTACCAGTAGGAACACCCCCAAATGCTATTATATTTGGATCAGGTAAGTTGAGTATTAAAGAAATGGCTAAAGTAGGATTTTGGGTTAATTTAATTTCTGCAGTGATTATTATAGTAGTTGTTTATTTCTTAATGCCACATATTTTAGGATTTGATATTTCTGACACATTAAATTTAAAATAAAATTAAATATCTTGAAATCATATATTCATTATGTATGTTTTATCTTAATACTTTAAATAAATACATAAAAAGAGCCTGGGACATCATGAGTTCATGAGTGATCCTAGGCATTTTTAATATGATGCGGTTAGATTTTCAGAATGAGAGGATAACTTCAACACAAATATTGTCCACTCTATTTTATTGACGATGAAAAGCGCCAATAATTTTTACTGAAAAATCTAATGTTTCTAATATCGAGATAACTTTATTCAAATTATCTGATAGACCGGTATCTGCTTGTACAAAGAAACGATACATACCCAGTTGAGTTTTCAGTGGTCTTGATTCAATCCATGATAAATTAATATCAAATAATGCAAATGTAGTCAGTATACTTGCCAGTAATCCAGCTTTGTCATACTTAGGGGTAATTAATAGCATTGTGTTATTCGTTTTAGACTCAAAGTTATTATCATTTTTTATGACTAAAAAACGTGTAACATTATGCGGATAATCTTGAATATTACTCTCTATAGCAGTATATCCGTACATTTCACCACTACCCACAGGAACAATGGCAGCTACATCTGAGGAAATTTTTTCTAATCCTTGAATCGTACTGTCAACATAATCGTAAGAAAATTGATGTTTTTGAATGTATTGGCTTGTTTGACTGATGGCTGGTGCGATAGAGTATACCTTTTTTATATTTTCTACCTTTGAATCACTTGTCGCATATAAACCAAAATTAATATCTAAATGTATTTCCCCATGTGCAAAAACATGTTGTTGAGCCAGTGCATCTGCCACAATGTTTATAGTTCCTTCAATTGAATTTTCTATTGGTACAATTGCTACAGATTGAGCGTCACTATTTACTGCCTTAATGACTTCGTATAAATTAGACTTTGGTTGGGATGAAATTAAAGTTATCTTTTGAAAAATATTTTTTAGCAGCTAAATATGAAAATGTACCTTCGGGACCTAAATAATATAAATGCATGATGAATTGTCACCTCATGAATCTTGTACACTAGTGGAATGGACATTTCATCGGTATCGCTTTTTTATAATGGAAATTAGGATCTTTAATAATATTTTTGTATCCATGATGATAATTAGCAGTTAACGTTGGCGATAACGGTGGGGCTAACCATGACCATTTTCCAGTAACATCACGATGATGCTGTTCCTCTTTTTCTTCAAATAATTCAAATTGTTTAGCAGCAGTTAAGTGGTCAACAATAGAAACACCCTGTGATTTAAAAGAGTGATAAACTGCATAATTTAATTCTACTAATGTACGATCTTTATTAAATGAATTATTTTTAAGTGTACCAAATTCAAATGTTTCTGCAACTTTTTCAAGCAAATTATAGCGGTAAGTATCAGTAAAATTACGAACTGCAATTTCAGTGACCATGTACCAACCATTAAAAGGAGCAGTTGGATATGTAATTCCACCTATTTTCAAATCCATATTAGAAATAATAGGAACACCATACCATTTTAAATGTAAATCTTTCAGCTTTGGAAATTGATCATGTTCTATATCAACTTCTTTAATCAATGAAGCTGGAAATTCATGATATTTTATAGGTGAATTTGGTAATTGATAAATAAGAGGAAGCACGTCAAAGTCTGAACCTTTGCCTTTCCATCCCAAATGATTAGCTAATTGCGTTATCTCGCGTTCTGATGGATCGCCTTTATCTTCATATCCTGCGTAACGTATTAATTGATTGTTATATATTTTAGGTGCATCAGTTGAAGAAAATATAGTGATATATGGTTTGATTTTACCGCCATTTGTTGCTTTGCTTAAATGATTATGAAGCGCATCTAAGAAATGTTGTTCTGTATAAATATCTCGTGCATCCACAACGTTTAATGATTCCCAAAATAAGCGGCCGACACATCGATTGGAATTACGCCATGCCATTTTAGCACCATAATTTAGTTCTTCATAAGTATGTGTATAAGTACCTGTTTGATTGATTTCTTTCTCTATCTCAGTGATACGTTTAGAAATAATATGATTTGAGTAATTTAATTCACCATACATAGTTTGGATAAAATTTTTAGCTTCTTCTAATAGCATATAAACACCTCAATAGTATTATAAGCGAGTAACTGATATAACACATACAATAAATACTTATGTCATGAATTTGTCGAATTAAAAAAATTTAATTTTTAAATTAAAGACTATTATCGAAAATACTCACTATTACTGAATTGTGATAAAATATACAAAAAGGTTGTTAGGAGAGATGAGGATGTATCGTTACGAAGATGATAGTTTAATGTTACATAATGACTTATATCAAATAAATATGGCAGAAAGTTACTGGAATGACGGTATTCATGAAAGAAATGCAGTGTTTGATTTGTATTTCAGAAATATGCCATTTGGAAGTGGATATGCTGTTTTTAATGGGTTAAAAAGGATGATTCAATTTATAGAAAACTTCCATTTTAGTGATTCTGATATCGAATATTTACAATCAATAGGATATAAAAATGATTTTTTAAAATATCTTAAAAATTTGAAATTTACAGGGAATATTCGCGCGATGCAAGAAGGGGAATTGTGTTTTGGGAATGAACCATTATTACGAGTAGAAGCGCCATTAATTCAAGCTCAACTTATTGAAACGATTTTACTTAATATTGTAAATTTTCATACGCTTATTACAACGAAAGCTAGTAGAATTCGTCAAGTTGCACCACAAGATACGTTAATGGAATTTGGTACACGACGTGCACAAGAAATTGATGCCGCAGTTTGGGGAGCGCGTGCAGCATATATTGGTGGGTTTGATTCAACAAGTAATGTCCGAGCAGGCAAATTATTTGATATTCCAGTTTCCGGAACTCATGCTCATGCACTCGTTCAAACATATGGTGATGAGTATAAAGCATTTAAGATTTATGCAGAACGACATAAAAATTGTGTGTTTTTAGTAGATACGTTCCACACTTTAAAATCAGGGGTACCAACTGCAATTAAAGTTGCAAAAGAATTAGGAGATTCCATTAATTTTATAGGTATAAGATTAGATTCTGGTGACATTGCATATTTATCGAAAAAAGCTCGTCGTATGCTTGATGATGCAGGCTTTAAAGACGCAAAAATCATTGCTTCAAATGATTTAGATGAGCAAACAATTACCAGTTTAAAGGCACAGGGTGCAAAAGTAGATTCTTGGGGTGTAGGGACTAAATTGATCACGGGTTATGATCAACCAGCCTTAGGAGCAGTTTATAAGCTTGTCGCTGTTGAAAATAATGAAGGTGAATATGTAGATCGTATCAAGCTATCAAATAATGCGGAAAAAGTTACTACGCCTGGTAAGAAAAAAGTATATCGTATTATTAATACTAAAACTGGCAAGGCTGAAGGTGACTATATCACGCTTGAACATGAAAATCCTAATAAAGAAAAACCATTAAAGATGTTCCATCCAGTTCATACTTATAAAATGAAACATGTTAAGCATTTTGAAGCGGTTGATTTACATCATTCAATTTTCGAAAATGGTAAGTTAGTTTATGACTTACCAAGTGAAAAAGAAACTCAAGATTATTTAAAACAATCATTATCACAATTGTGGGAAGAAAATAAACGTTATTTAAATCCACAAGAATATCCAGTAGATTTAAGCACAAGTTGTTGGAATAATAAACAAAAGCGCATTCTTGAAGTGACAGAACATGTTAAGGAAATGGAGGAAGACAATGACTAATTTACAAGATATCGTAGTAAAAGAAATGAAAGTAAAGAAACATATTGATAGTCAACAAGAAATTCGTGAGATTATCCAATTCATTAAAAATTATGTTCAATCACATACATTTATTAAGTCATTAGTACTTGGTATATCTGGTGGTCAAGATTCTACACTCACTGGTAAATTAGCGCAATTAGCAGTTGAAGAACTCCGTAAAGAAGGAAGAGAATGCCAATTTATAGCAGTTAAACTTCCCTATGGTAAACAAAAGGATGCTGATGAAGTAGAAGATGCACTTCATTTTATTCAACCTGATGAAGTGATTACAGTTAATATTAAACCGGCAGTAGATCAAAGTGTAGCATCATTGAAAGAAGCGGGTATTGAACTTACAGACTTCCAAAGAGGAAATGAAAAAGCAAGAGAGCGCATGAAAGTACAATTTTCTATTGCTTCAAATCGTAGTGGTATTGTTATAGGAACGGACCATTCAGCTGAAAATATCACAGGTTTTTATACTAAATACGGTGATGGTGCTGCTGATATTGCACCTATTTTTGGACTGGATAAACGCCAAGGTAGACAGCTTTTGGAATATTTAGAAGCGCCATCACATTTATATGAAAAAGTGCCTACTGCTGATTTAGAAGATGATAAACCTCAATTACCTGATGAGGAAGCATTAGGGGTAACTTATAATCAAATTGATGACTACTTAGAGGGCAAAGAAGTACCAAGTGATGCAAAAACAACGATAGAGAATCATTATGTTAAAAATGCACATAAAAGAGAATTGGCATATACTCGCTATACTTGGCCTAAACATTCACATGCAAAAGAATAAATGAATACGTTAATAATTAAATGATTTAATTACTATTAGTTTTTAGTGACAAAATTATTTGTGACTGATAAAATTATTTCGAATTTTAGTTAAATGAAATGAGGAATAATATGTCAGTAATAACGTCAAATCCATGGATAATGGTATTAGCGATATTCATCATTAACGTTTTTTATGTTACATTTCTTACAATGCGCACAATTTTAACGTTAAAAGGATATCGTTATATGGCAGCAGTAGTAAGTTTTTTTGAAGTTTTAATATATGTTGTTGGATTAGGGCTAGTGATGTCTAGTTTAGATCAAATTCAAAATATTATTGCATATGCCTTTGGATTCTCAATAGGTATCATTGTTGGAATGAAAATTGAAGAAAAGCTTGCGTTAGGCTATACAGTTGTAAACGTAACATCTTCAGAATATGAGCTCGATTTACCTAAAGAGTTACGAAATTTAGGTTATGGTGTTACTCACTATGAAGCACATGGTAGAGATGGAAGTCGAATGGTAATGCAAATTTTAACACCTAGACGTTATGAACGAAAATTAATGGAAACTGTTCGTAGTTTAGATGAAAAAGCATTTATCATTGCGTATGAACCTAGAGCCATTCACGGTGGATTCTGGACTAAAGGTGTTCGAACTAAGAAAGTAAAAGCATATGAAGTAGAAGAAATAGAAAGTGTTGTGGAACATAGTGAAGTTCAAGGTAAATGAAAATGAAACTATTTCAGATTGTATTGCACGTATGAGAAAAGAAGGATACATGCCAGTCAGACGTATTGAAAAACCTGTGTACTTTGAAGATAAACAAGGAAATATAAAGATATTACGACAAGATATTCAATTTGTTGGTAAGAAAATCGAAAACGACATTTAATAACTGCTCATATATAGGTCTTTGACACTTTAGAAGTCAGAGACCTTTTAATATTTTTATAAAGTTCGTAAACCTATATTCAATTAGAATAAAAAATCTTTATACTTTTAGTATAGAATCTGTTAAACTATAAATATAGAGTTAAATACGAACTATTTTACTTAAAATCGATTTAATGTACAGCTTTTTATAAAAATAATTACATAAGATAGGAGTTTAATAATGATTGAACGTTATTCAAGAGAAGAAATGTCTAGTATTTGGACAGACCAAAATAGATATGAAGCATGGTTAGAAGTTGAGATTCTTGCTTGTGAAGCCTGGAGCGAATTAGGGTATATTCCTAAGGACGACGTAAAAAAAATTCGTGAAAATGCTAAAGTTGATGTCAATCGTGCAAAAGAAATTGAACAAGAAACACGTCATGATGTAGTAGCATTTACAAGACAAGTATCTGAAACACTTGGAGAAGAACGTAAATGGGTTCATTATGGATTAACTTCTACAGATGTTGTAGATACTGCATTAAGTTATGTAATTAAACAAGCTAATGAAATTATTGAAAAAGATATTGAACGCTTTATTAAAGTACTTGAAGAAAAAGCTAAAAAATACAAATATACATTAATGATGGGTCGTACACACGGTGTTCATGCTGAGCCAACTACTTTTGGCGTAAAAATGGCATTATGGTATACAGAAATGAAACGTAATTTAAAACGTTTTAAAGAGGTACGTAAAGAAATTGAAGTTGGGAAAATGAGTGGTGCAGTAGGAACATTTGCCAATATCCCTCCTGAAATTGAAAGTTACGTTTGTAAACATCTCGGAATTGACACAGCCCCTGTATCAACTCAAACACTTCAACGTGATCGTCATGCTTATTACATTGCAACTTTAGCGTTAATTGCGACATCATTAGAAAAATTTGCTGTAGAAGTTCGTAATTTACAAAAAACTGAAACGAGAGAAGTTGAAGAAGCATTTGCAAAAGGTCAAAAAGGATCATCAGCAATGCCGCATAAACGTAATCCAATCGGTTCAGAAAATATTACAGGTATTTCAAGAGTGATTCGTGGTTATATTACGACTGCTTATGAAAATGTCCCATTATGGCATGAACGAGACATTTCTCATTCTTCTGCAGAGCGAATTATGTTACCAGATGTAACAATTGTATTAGATTATGCTTTAAATAGATTTACTAATATTATCGACCGTTTAACAGTATTTGAAGATAATATGAGAAATAATATCAATAAAACATTTGGTCTTATTTTCTCACAACGCGTTTTACTTGCATTGATTAATAAAGGTATGGTTCGTGAAGAAGCATACGATAAAGTACAACCTAAAGCAATGAAATCTTGGGAAACTAAAACACCTTTCCGTGAACTTATAGAACAAGATTCAACCATTACAAATGTTTTATCTAAAGAAGAATTAGACGAGTGTTTTGATCCAAAACATCATTTGAACCAAGTTGATACCATTTTTAAACGTGCTAATTTAGAATAGTTTACTAATATAGTTTTAGTATTTTCAATTGAAATAACTACACTTTAATTAATTAATGCGTTAAAATATAGTTATATTTAATTTGAAAATAGGGGTTGCTTGAGATGCAAATTGAAAAATTAAGAGGAGAAGCATTGGATGAATTATTTGATGCTATCTTAACACTTAAAGATAGAGAAGAATGTTATCAATTCTTTGATGATTTATGTACAGTCAATGAAATTCAATCTTTATCTCAAAGACTTCAAGTTGCTAAAATGATAAAGCAAGGTTTTACTTATGCAACTATAGAAAAGAAATCTGGTGCATCAACAGCTACGATATCTAGAGTTAAACGCTCACTGCAATGGGGTAATGATGCGTATACAATGATTTTAGATAGATTAAATGTTGAAACAAAAGAATAAATAAAGAGAGACAATTGCTTAGCTAAAAATAGC
>OBZA01000089.1_pt1 | contig 40445 bp, 30 predicted proteins | sample 1476871 | NCBI WGS metagenome assembly OBZA01 (sample SAMEA2580227, study PRJEB22360) | human gut metagenome | biome: human gut; feature: human-associated habitat; material: faeces | place: Denmark | collected 2008/2010
GCCTTGAGGAGCCGTGGCCGCCGCCGGCGAGGCCGGCGAGCTGCCGAAGCTTCCGGATAATGCGATGATGCGCATGTTCCTCAACTCCATGCCCATCAACTCGCTGCCCACCCTGCTGGGCGAAGGCGGCAAGAAGATCGCCCAGTTCATGGTTGACGAGTACGCCAAGCTGAGCAAGTAATACTACGCAAACTGCCAGCTCCCTTTTCTGAGATTCAGAGAAGGGAGCCAGTTTGTGTATAGGGCATATGTGGGATTCGTTGTCTAGGCAACACACCGATTGTTGTATATGCAACTGTTGTATATGGGTCTCTTTATCATGAATTGTTGCGTATGCAACAATGTGGGGTGAAGGCGCATACGCGCATGGCCTCGCATGGTACGGAGGACAATGGATCAGCATATTCTCAGCATTGAGATGCGAGCGGTGACCAAAGCCGTCGACCGCTATCTCGGTGAGAGCATGCCGCTTTCCGCTAAGGAGACCACTGGCGGCAACGCGCATATCATCATGTTCCTGGCTCGTAACCGGAATCGTGAAATCTACCAGCACACCATCGAACAGAAGTTCTGTATCACCCGCTCCACCGCTTCGCGCGTGCTGGCGCTTATGGAAAAGAAAGGGCTTATTGCCCGCGAATCGGTGGCGCATGATGCCCGTTGTAAGCGTATCGTCCTGACCGATAAGGCGGACGCCATCGTCGCCGATCTCAAAGCGAACGGCGAACGCGTCGAACGTCTGTTGGTTGATGGCTTTTCCGAAAGCGAGAAAGCAGTCCTACGTGACTACGTCAGTCGCATGCGCGCGAACATCGACCGCGCACAACATGAATTTGAACATCAAACACTCCCTCAGTCACCTGTGGTGATGGCTCCCGATCAAGACGGAGCGGAGGTTGCTAACACGAAGGAGGAGAACGAATGAGCGATACCGCAGAGGCAATCGCGCAGGCGCGCAAAGCCGTCGAACTGGACAAGCCCAAACATGTACTGCGCACGCTGGGCCATTCGATTCGTGAATACAAGAAAGCCAGCATCCTGGCTCCGGTGTTCGTGGCGGTCGAAGGTATTCTGGAAATCCTGATTCCGACCATCATGGCTTTGCTGATCGATGAGGGTATCACCGGTGGCAGCATGCCGGCCACCGTCAAGTTCGGCGTGATTCTGCTGGTGTGCGCGATGGTTTCGCTGGGTGCCGGCTTCCTGTCCGGAAAGTACGCGGCCGTGGCCGGCGCGGGCTTCGCCAAGAACCTACGCAAGGACCAGTTCGAGAAGGTGCAGGGCTTCAGCTTCACCAACATCGACCGGTTCTCCACCGGTTCGATCGTGACCCGACTGACCACCGACGTGACGAACCTGCAGAACGCCTACATGATGATCATTCGTCTGGGCGTGCGTGCCCCGATCATGGTGGTCGTGGCCTGGCTGTTCTCGTTCCGTATCTCCCCGTCGATTTCCATGGTGTTCCTGGCCTGCATCCCGATTCTGGCCATCGGCCTGTGCGGTCTGGTCGTGCTCGTGCACCCCGTGTTCGAGCGCGTGTTTCACACCTACGATGCGTTGAACAACGTGGTCGACGAGAACCTGCAGGGCATCCGCGTGGTCAAGTCCTATAACCGCGAATCCTTCGAGGTCTCCAAGTTCGGCCGCATCTCCCAGCGCATCTTCAAGGACTTCACCAAGGCTGAGCGCATCATGAGCTTCAACATGCCGATCATGATGGTGTGCGTCTACGCCTCGATGATTCTCATCGCATGGATGGGCGCGCAGCAGATCGTCGCTTCCGGCAATAATGCGGCGCTGGGCCTGTCCACCGGCGAGCTGACTTCGCTGGTCACCTATGCCATGCAGATTCTTATGGCCATGATGATGCTGTCCATGATCTTCGTCATGGTCATCATCTCCCAGGCTTCCGCCGAGCGAATCTGCCAGGTGCTGCAGGAGGAAAGCACGGTGCAGAACCCGGCTCACCCGGTGACCGATATGGCCGATGGCTCCATCGAGTTCGACCACGTCAGTTTCCGCTACTCCGACAGTTCCGAAAAGCCCGTGTTGGACGATATCAACCTGAAGATTCGCTCCGGCATGACCATCGGCATCGTCGGCGGTACTGGTTCGGCAAAGTCGTCTTTAGTGCAGCTGGTGTCGCGACTCTACGACGTGAGCTCTGGTTCGCTCAAGGTCGGCGGCGTGGACGTGCGCGACTATGACATTGAGGCGCTGCGCGATCAGGTGGCCATGGTGTTGCAGAAGAACGTGCTGTTCTCCGGCACTATTGCCGAAAACCTGCGCTGGGGCAACCCGAACGCCACCGATGAAGAGATTCGCCATGCCGCGCAGCTCGCGCAGGCCGATGGATTCGTTCAGGAATTCCCCGATAAGTACGACACGTACATCGAGCAGGGCGGTACCAATGTGTCCGGCGGACAGCGCCAGCGCCTGTGCATCGCCCGTGCGCTGCTGAAGAAGCCGAAGATTCTGATTCTCGACGATTCGACCAGCGCCGTCGATACCAAGACGGACAAGCTGATCCGCGCCGCATTCCACAACGAGATTCCGGACACCACGAAGATCATCATTGCCCAGCGCGTGGCCTCCGTGCAGGAATCCGACATGATTCTGGTGATGGATTCCGGCCGTATCATGGCCTCCGGCACGCACGAGGAACTGCTCACCACTTGCGATGAATACCGTTCCATTTACGAATCCCAGACCAAGAACCAGGCCCAGCCTGAAGAACTAGCCGATGCCGAACAGGCTGCTGAGCCATCTGCCGCTGAGCCGTCCGAAACCGTGACGGTGACAGTGACTATGCCCGCGGCCGATACCAGCGCAGCTGATACCAATGCAGCCGATACCAAGGAAGGAGAAGCACGATGAGCAACGACCAGAGTTCCAAGAATCGCAAGCCTGACATGGGCAAAGCCGACCCCGGAACCATCAAGCGCATCTTCAGCTACATCTTCCAGTACAAGTGGCGCGTCGTCGCCATCGTGGTGTGCATTCTGATCGGCGCCGCCGCACAGGCCGGATCCGCGCTGTTTCTCCAATCGCTGATTGACACCTACATCCTGCCGATGGTGGGGGAATCGAACCCTGACTGGGCTCCGTTGCTGCGCGCCATCAGTCTGATGGCCTGCCTGTATGTGGCCGGCATCGTGGCATCCTGGGCTTGGCAGTGGCTGATCATCACCGTCGAACAGGGCACGCTCAAGAAGATCCGTGACGACATGTTCGCCCACCAGCAGAAGCTGCCGATTCGCTACTTCGACAGCCATGAGCACGGTGACATCATGAGCCACTACACCAACGACACCGATACGCTGCGTCAGGCGATTTCGCAGTCGTTCCCGCAGATGTTCTCCTCGATTATCTCCGCGGCCGCGGCGCTGCTGTCCATGCTGTGGCTGTCCATTCCATTCACCGCGTTCGTGATTGCGTTCACCGTTCTGCTGTACTTCATCGTGCGCAAGATCGTGAGCCGCTCCGGCCGCTACTTCGTCAAGCAGCAGCAGTGGATCGGCGACGTGAACGCCTTCGTGGAGGAATCCGTCAACGGCCAGAAGGTCATCAAGGTCTTCAACCACGAGGATGCCACCCAGAAGACCTTCGACGAGAAGAACGAGGAGCTCTTCGAGGCGTCCGCCGAGGCGAACACTTGGGGCAACGTCACCATGCCGGTCGTCGGCAATATGGGCTACCTGCTGTACATCCTGCTCGCCATCGTCGGAGCCGCCGTCTCGTTGGCCGGCGTCAACGACATCGGTCTGACTGGTGTCAAGCCGCTCACCCTCGGTACGCTCGTCTCCTTGCTGACCCTGTCCCGTTCGTTCATCAACCCGATCGGTCAGGTTTCTCAGCAGCTGACCATGGTGATGATGGCGCTCGCCGGTGCTTCCCGTATCTTGAAGCTGATGGATGAGCCCATCGAGGAAGACAAGGGCACTGTGACGCTCGTCAACGTGGAACTGGGCGAGGACGGACGCACCATGACCGAGGTGGACCATGAGACCGGTCACTGGGCGTGGAAGCGCGAGGCCGGCGATGATGGCACGCGTTCGCTGAAGGCCGCCGAAAAGCTCAAGGGTTCGGCCCGTGAGGTTGCGATGAAGGCCAAGGAACAGGCGATTACCTCGCCCGACGGCCGACTGACCCTGCTGCGCGGCGACGTGCGCTTCACCAACGTGACCTTCGGCTACAACCCGGATAAGCCGGTGCTGCACGACATCACCTGGTTCGCCAAGCCCGGTCAGAAAATCGCGCTCGTCGGCGCCACCGGTGCCGGCAAGACCACCGTGACCAACCTGATCAACCGGTTCTACGACATTCAGGAAGGCCAGATTCTGTACGACGGCATCTCCGTGTCCGGCATCAAGAAGCCTGATCTGCGCAGGTCTTTGGGCATTGTGTTGCAGGACGTGAACCTGTTCACCGGCACCGTGATGGACAACATCCGTTACGGCCGCCTGAACGCCACCGATGAGGAATGCATCGAGGCCGCGCGTCTGGTCAATGCGGACAGCTTCATCCGCATGCTGCCCAAGGGCTACGACACAGTGCTGGAAGGCGACGGTTCCGGCCTGTCCCAAGGCCAGCGCCAGCTGATTTCCATTGCCCGTGCGGCGGTGGCCGATCCGCCCGCGCTGATCCTTGACGAGGCCACGTCCTCGATTGATACGCGCACTGAAGAGGTTGTGCAAGCTGGTATGGATAACCTGATGAAGGGCCGTACGGTCTTCGTCATCGCCCACCGCCTGTCCACCGTGCGCAACTCCGATGTGATCATGGTGCTCGACCATGGCAACATCATCGAGCGTGGCTCGCATGACGAGCTGATCGCGCAGAAGGGCGAATACTACCAGCTGTACACCGGCGCGGTGGAGCTGGAGTAGTGCTTTTTTGGCTCCCCTCTCTGAGGGGGGCTGTCAGCGAAGCTGACTGAGGGGAGCCGCAGACTAGATACGGCTCCCCTCGATCGTCTGCGGTGAAAACTGCTTTAAGACAGATGACCGCGCTGCTGTCGCTCGCTGTGATGGACGTAGACATCCAGCGAGAGCCGGTCGATAAGCGAGGGAATGACGCCTTTGCGGGTGATCGAGTATCCGGCGGCATAGGTGGCGATTTCGACCGCCTGCCGCACGGTGCATCCATACATCAGATACGAGGCGAGCGCGCTGATGAACGCGTCGCCGGCCCCGGTGCTGTCTACGGGGGGGAAGTCAGCGGCCGGATAGTGACACTCGACATTCTGGCCGCGCAGGTAGCAGCCGTGTTCTCCTTGGGTGACGATGACGCAGCCCGCGCCGCGTTCGAGAAGATGCGCGGCCTTATCCTCCATCGTTTTTCCCTCAGTTTCGATGATTGCCAGTTCGTGCTCGTTCGGCACGAGAATGTCGGCGTTGGCGACGATGGAGTCGGGCAGATAGTCACATGACGAGGGCTTGATAATGGTTTTGGCATGGTGTCGTCGGGCAGTGATCGCGGCGACTTTGGCCGATTCCAACGGTATTTCAGTCTGTATCAGGCAGTATCCGGCGTTGTCGAACAGTCGTTCGTTGGAGGTGATGTCATCCGGGGTAAGCGATGCGTTGGCTCCGGAGAGAATCGCGATAATCGATTCGCCGTTGGGGTCGAGAAATATGAACGACGAACCGGTGTCTTCTCCGGCGCAGCGTCGCACGCCGGCCGTATTGACCCCATGCTGCTCCATCGCCTTGAAAATGTAATCGGACCCATTGTCGACGCCGACATTGCCGATGAGGGTGACGTGATGTCCGAGCTTGGCCGCACCGATTGCCTGATTGACCCCTTTGCCCCCGGGGTAGCGTGCCGCCGATTTGGTGGATACCGTGCCTCCGATGTGAGGTAGCCGCGGCATCGACAGATAGTGGTCGATATTGATGCTGCCGACGACCAACACGTGCTTGACGGCGGAAGTAGGCGGAGCGGCGACCGTGCTGGTGTTGTCGAGATGAAAATCCTGTACGAACGAGGGATGCTGCTCTTTGTCGTGCTCTATCTGTGCAATGAGCTTCTCACAGAGGTAGGCGCCGAAGTCGGAGTTGCGGATGGTGTAGGTGGATATTTCCGCATTGCCGGGATAAGCCAGTGCCTCGGTGGTGTCGTTTTTGATGGAGACGAGCGAGGCGTCCTCCGGTAGCCGGTAATGCAAGGGGCGGATCATCTGCGTGAACTCGAGTGCTCGCCTGTAATGCGAGGAGACAAATCCGGTGATGTCACGGCTTCCGATTTTGCTGGGCAGTGAATCGTTGAGGTCGTAGTAGACCAAGTCGTCGCTATATGGCAGCTGGTGATCGAACAGGCATGAGCGGAAGCCTTCGAGAAAATCCTGTGTGCGGCGGCCTCTGGTCATTAGGCAGGCGATGTGTTGGTGACCTCGTTCGATGAGCTCGTTGGTCAATTTATAGGCCGCCTCTTTATAAGGCAGCAGCAGTGACTGGTCGCCGCCGTTGGGTCCTATGGTCAGCAACGGGGTGCCTTCGGGGAACTGCGAGGCATAAGCGAGACTGTCCGGGGTGGCCGGCTCCCAGATGACGCCGTCGACGTTGCGCCCACATATTGCCGCGATGTTTTTGAGCTCACGTTCCGGATCGGAGTAGCTGTTGTAGGCATCGGTCGCATATCCGGCGTTCTGGGCAGCCTGGATGATGCCATCCAGCGTGCTATCGAAAGAGATGGGGGAGCGCAGCAGCACTCCGATGGTGTAGCTGCGCGTGCGCTGCGCGGCAGAGGCATATGGCTTGTAATGGTATTCCTTGACGATCGCCAGGACCTTCTTGCGGGTTTCCTCGCTGATGCTGGAATCCTTGCCGTTGACGATCTTGGAGACCGTCGAGGTGGAGACGCCCGCGATGCGTGCGATGTCCCTGATGTTCATGTCTCCCCTCCTGCCTGTTTTCCTCTGTATCAGTGTACAAGGGCGTAGCGTTCTGTTCCTTGCTACGTCGCCATTGTGGGCCGTTCGGTCCAGGTTGTGCGACCCTCGACCCGCCGTGTTGACACTGACGTTGGCGTCCTATAATCTTATCTCAAGAAAACATTTTAGGAAAATAATTTCCTAAGATTCCGCAAGGCAAACAATGCAGATTGCACAATGCGGAAAACCGAGGGTTGGAAAATAAAGGAGGGCCAGCATGGCAAGGAAGCTGTCGTTCTGGGAAGGGATCAAGGCACAATTCTCCACAAAGTCCCTAGTGCTGATTCCGATCGCGGTTGGAATCAATCTCATTGGCGGAACTCTGTGCTCCGCACTCAAGTTGCCGCTGTTCCTCGACATGATCGGCACCATCGTCGTCGCATGCCTGTCTGGACCATGGGTCGCGGCCCTGACCGGCCTGCTGACCAATCTTTTCCTGGCACTGGTGGCCAACCCGGTCTATCTTCCCTATGCGGCGGTGTCGGTATTGTGCGGTTTGGTCGTCGGCTATATGGTCAAGGCCGGACTGTTCCGCAAGAAGTGGGGCGTCGTGGTCATCTGGCTGGTGTGCACGCTCGTCAATGCGATCTCCGCATCGCTGATCACCGCATTCGTATACGGCGGTGCCACCGGCGTCAACGGTACATCGGTGCTGACGGCAACGCTGGTCGTGGCCATGAAAGACATTCTCGCCTCGGTGATCTCCTCGTCGCTGATCGAGAACCTCATCGACAAGGGCATCACTGTCGCCATCGCATGGGTGATCGTGCAGAAGATTCCCCGTCGCTTTCTCAGCCAGTATGCGGCCGACTCCGTGGGCGGCTCGAACAATGATGCGCTGAGTGATGATGACGAAGAAGAAGACGAGTAAGACATGTCGTCGCATATGCCGGTCATCAATGACACCGTAATTGAGAAGCTGAATCCGATCACCAAGATAGCGGCCGTGTTCGCCTTGGGTCTGTCCGCATTGGCATGGCCTGACTTCACGCTTGGTCTGATACTCGTGGTGTTGCTGTTTGTGGTCTCGTTCTTGGCTCATATACAGCGTGATTTCGCCAAGATAATGTTCGGTTTCGGCATCCCCGTCACTGTGATGCTCATGTTCATCCAAGGGCTGTACAGCCCCAAGAACCGTACCACATTACTGGATTTTGGCTTCGCGCAACTGGGGCTCGAAGGCGTGCTGTATGCGGCCAAAGTGGTGGTGAGCCTGCTGGTGTTCCTTGGCAGCTTCTACATCATGAACAAAACCACCTATGTCGGTGCTATGGTATCCGCGCTCACTTCGGTGGGGCTCAGCGCCAAGGCCGGATACCTGGTGCTCGCCAGCCTGAATGTCGTGCCGCAGATGCAACGACGTATGGCGGTGATTCAGGAGGCGCAATCCGCTCGCGGACTCGATGCATCGGGTGGGGTCATCGCCCGCATCAAGGCGTATATCCCGTTGCTTGGTCCGGTTGTCATGTCATCGCTGACCGACGCCCAGGAGCGGGGTATGACCTTGGAGACCCGCGGCTTCGGCATTACTGGAGTGAAGCAGACCAGTTATGTCAAGGTCAGTTGGAATGCCGCCGACAAGGTACTCAATTGGATTTTCGTCCTATTTCTGATCGCCGTGGTCGCCGTTTCCGTATGCATCCGCATCGGTGTGATTCCGTCGCCGGTCTCGTGGGGAGGCAAGTGAATGAGTCCGATAGTAGAGGTCAAGGATTTCTCCTTCAAGTACCGCGACATCAAGCGTCGGGCCGTCAAACACGTGGACTTCCAAGTCGAGGAAGGCAGCTTCTTCACCATCATCGGCGCGAATGGGGCAGGCAAATCCACGTTATGCAACGCGCTCGTCGGCCTGATCCCGCACTATTTCGTGGGGGCGAGGGCTGGACACATCCTAATTGACGGGACCGATGTCGCCGATTCGACCATCGCCGAACTGTCGAAGACCATCGGCCTGGTGTTTCAGAACCCGTTCAACCAGCTGTCCTACACCGCCGGGACCGTCGCCGAAGAGCTGGCCTACGGATTAGGCAACCACGGTGTGCCCAGAGCGCAGATGATCGACCGCGTCGAAGCTGTGGCGAAATTGATGCGCATCGACCACATCCTAGACAAGAACCCGCTGGAACTGTCGGGTGGACAGGTGCAGCGTGTGGCTTTCGGATCCACTTTCATCATGGAACCGCGCATTTTGGTGCTTGACGAGTGCACCACGCAGCTCGACCCGATGGGCAGCGAGGAGATTTTCGACATCGTCAAACAGCTCAATGCGGACGGCGTCACCGTCATCATGGTCGACCATGACATGGAGCGAGTGGCACGATACGCGGATACCGTCATGGTGCTCGAGCGAGGCGAAGTCGTGGCCCTTGGCTCTCCGATGGAGGTGTTCTCCGATCCGGCGATCGAAGAGCATGGCGTGGAAGTGCCCGATTACGTGAAGATCACCCGTGCGCTCGGTGGCCCGATTGCCATTACCGAGGAGCCGGCCATCCGCATGGCCAAGGAGGCGCTCTCATGAAAATCGAGTTGCAGGCACTGGAGCACGCCTATCCCGGAGGGGACAAGGCCCTTGACGGAGTGGACTTGACGCTTGACGGCAACGAGCCGGTGGCGATCATAGGGCAGAACGGTGCAGGGAAGACCACGCTGGTCAAGCATTTCAACGGCATTCTGCGCCCCACCGGAGGCAAAGTGCTGATCGATGGCATTGACGTCAATGAGCGCAGCACCGCCGAATGGTCCCGCAGCGTGGGCTATGTCTTTCAGAATCCCGACGATCAGCTGTTTCTGGAAAGCGTCCGCAAGGAATTCGAATTCGGTCCGCGCCAGATCGGCATGGGCGATCAGGACATCGCGCATCGCGTGGACAGCATCGCCGAGCTGGTAGGCCTCACCAAAAAGCTCGACGTGCACCCATTCGACCTGACGCCCACCGAGAAGAAATTCTGCACAATCGGTGCCGTCATCATGATGGACCCATCCGTGGTGATCTTCGACGAGCCAACGTGCGGCCAGGATGCGTCGGGCAACGCCCACCTTGCACGCATCATCGAACGTCTGAAAGCACAAGGCAGACTCTGCATCACGATTTCGCACGACATGAAATTCGTCACCGCGAACTTCTCCCATGTCATCGTGATGTACCACGGCCGCGTGCTGCTCGATGGCCAGACCCGCGAGGTGTTTGCCCAGACCGACACACTTCGGCGTTCCTTCGTGACGCCGCCGCCCGTCACCCGAGTGGCTCAGGGTGCAGGCCTCAAGGAGACGGTGTTCTCCGTCCCCGCGTTCATCAACGCCATTGCTCAGGAAAGGAACCATCGTGGCTGATGTCATTGCTCAAATCTATGGAATAAGGAATGTCGAGGACGCTCGCATGGTAATCGACATGGGCGGCGAACATATCGGCGTCTCCTACGGCAAAATCAAGCGGACGCCCGGTCAGCTCGATTGCGAACGGGCCAGGGAAATCTTCGAAGGCGTGCAACCACAGGCCGTGCGCATAGGCCTGACCGTCGCCGAAGACATCGACGAAATCAGCGAGAACCTGCGAGAAGCCATGCCCGATGTGCTGCACCTGTCTGGTGACATCGAAGGCATCAGTCCGGCCGAAGTGGCGGAACTTAAGAGCCGGTTCCCTGAACTGAAGATCATGCAGGCCATCCCGGTGCTGGCCGGAGTGCCTCTCGGAGAACAGAAGGTCATGCAGTATGTGAAGGACTATGAGCCGGTTTCCGACTTCTTCCTCATCGACACTAAAGCACCTGCTGCCGGAGACATCGGAGCGACCGGCCTGACCCATGACCGGGCCATCGACCGGGCCATCATCGAAGCCACCGACGTGCCGTGCATCATCGCCGGCGGTCTGGACGCCTCCAATGTGGCCGAGGCGATCTACGCCACGCATCCGTATGGCGTCGACTCGTTCTCCCTGACCAATTACGACGATGATCGCGCCGATACGGATTGGTGCAAGGACCCGGCAAAGGTCGAGGCTTTTATCAAGGCGGCCAAAGATGCCTAAGGTCGTTGTCGTCGGCGATGCCAACGTGGATGTCATCGTGCCATACCCGCGTTTTCTTAACGAGGAGCGCACGCAGGTCGAATATCCGCAGATCGGCATCCAGGGAGGAGGAACCTCGGCGAACACGGCCGTGGCGTTGGCAAAGCTTGGTCTGGATGTATCGTTCGTGGGCACCGTGGGAGATGACCAGTACGGGCGTTTCGTCATGCAGGACTTCAAGGATGCGGGCGTGGACGTGACCGGGCTGGTTGCGGATTCGACCCTGAACACGGTCGGTGTATTCGCTTTCGTGGACGACCGCGGAGAGAGGTACTTGTGGGGATGGCCCCGCGAACGGCAATCGTTCAAGGTACTCGACGAAAACCTCGTGCCGATGCACATGATTCGCGAGGCGGATTGGGTCCACTCCTCAGGCATGTGCCTGACCTACGACACCAGTGCCAGGGAGACGATCATCCGCATCTTCGAACAGGCCCACGATGCCGGTGTTCCCACATCCTTCGACCTGAACCTTCGTGTGGATGACGGCGTGCTCGACCCCGATTTCGCGGCTGCACTCGAACGCATTATTCCGAATGTCGATTATCTGCTGGGATCGGGGCCGGACGAGTTCGCCTATTTAGGCGACGACGACATGATGGGCAATGCCACGACCCATGCGGTGGGCGGCCGGACCGTCATCGTCCGGGACGGCGCCCGAGGATCGATCGGTCTTACGCAAGACGGCCTGACGGAAAGCCCGGCGTTCCGGGTGAACGTCGAAGACACCATCGGAGCGGGAGACGTCTATAACGCCGGTTTCATCGCTGCCAGACTCGCCGGAGCCTCCCTCGCCGAATCATTGCGAGAGGGCAATGCCGTCTCCGCGTACAAAGTGGCCCGCCGCGGGGCGCGTTCCTCGCCGGACGCCGCGCAGCTGCACGAGTTTCTCGTCGGGCAAACCGGCTGAACGCCATACCCGAATATCGACCAATCCAAAGAACACAACCAACGGAGGTATCCCTATGGAAAACAAGAAGAAGGTCATCCTTGACTGCGATCCCGGACACGATGACGCGTTCGGCATCATGCTCGCCGTGCAGCACCTCGACGTGCTGGGTATCACGACCATTGGCGGCAACTGCACACTGGAGAACGTGACCCGCAACGCCATCAAGGTGCTTGAGGTCCTTGGCGCGGCGGACCGTATTGGTGTATATCCGGGGCACAGCTGCCCGATGGTCGCACCGCTGGTCACCGCACCGCAGTTCCACGGTGAGACTGGTCTGGACGGTCCCGTGCTGCCGGAGCCGACGCACGCCGCACAGAACAAGCATGCGGTCGACTTCATCGTCGACACCGTAATGAACACGGATGACGTGACGCTGATCGCCACCGGTCCGCTGACCAACATCGCCTCCGCCATCAACCGTGAGCCGCGCATCGTGGAACGGGTCAAGGAACTGTGCATCATGGGCGGGTCCGTCACCTACGGCAACTGGACCCCTGCCGCCGAATTCAATATCTTCGTCGACCCCGAGGCGGCGTCGCGCGTGTTCAACTCCGGCATGCACGTCAAGATGACTGGCATCAACCTGACCCGTCAATGCGAGCTGACCGCCAAGCACGTAGCCAAGTTCCGTGAGATCGGCACCAAGGCCGCGAACCTGGCCGCCGACCTGACCGATTTCTTCATCGGCGCATGCGAGGAGGAGTCCGAGCTGACGGGCGCCACCATGCACGACGCATGCGCGGTGGCATGGGTTATCGACCCGTCGCTGATCACTGCGGTCCCGATGCATATCGATATCGAGCTGCACGGCACACTCACCCGCGGCATGACCGTGTGCGACTACCGTCATCTGCGCGGCACCGTGCCTGCCGTGGATCTTGAGCGCACTCCGACGATGGGTTACCGCGGCGAAGAGCCGAATGCGGAAGCCGCGCTGGAACTCGACTTCCCCGGATTCGTTGATTTGCTGAACAGCACCCTCGAAAACTACGACTGAGTCTTGCCCCTGAACAACCCCCTCCACCGCCGGCCGGCGATTCCAACCCCTTCTGGCCGGCCGGCGGTATCTCACACTCGATCATCGACCGCCGCCATGCGAATGAACGAAAGGAGCAGGCCGATGGAATACCGATGCCTGTTATGGGATTTTGATGGCACCCTTGCCGACACCGGCAGCGACGTGTGGAATTCCCTGACGTACGCCGCGCGTCGTGCGGGTGGGGCGATCGATGACCTGTACATGCGCGATGACGCCAATCTGGCCGATCCGATGGATGAGATCATGCGGCACGTGATCCCCTATCCCGGGGAGGCGTATCTGGAGACATTTGATGAGGATGTACGCGTACACTACCGCACGCTCAATGATTTTTCGCGCACCAGACTCTATCCGGGCATTCAGAGCATGCTGAATGAGCTGAAGGAACATGGCGTACGCAATATCATCGTCACCAACAAGCCGGAGGGCGCATTGAGCCGCATACTCGGCAGCAAAGGCTGGGCGAACCTGTTCGACGATTGGATCTGCCCCGATTCCATACCCGGCCGTGAGGCGACGAAGGTCGAAATGATGGCCGAAATCGTTCGACGGCATGGCATCGCGCCGAGACAATGCCTCTATGTGGGAGACACCTTCAGCGACATCGAAGCTGCACGGACCAACGGCATCTCCTGCATAGCGGTCACATACGGGGATGGCGACGAAATCGCGTTGCTCAGCAGAAACCCCGCATATGTGGCGCGCGACATCGTGGAACTCAACGACATCATGACGGACACCGTCATACACGCAAGGAGCATGATATGAGGGATTTCACCATATGCATCGGAACCACCTTTGTTTTCGGGCGCGACGCCGAAACCAAAGTGGGAGACGAACTGGGCGCAAAGGGCGTTTCCCGCGTGCTCATCCATCATGATGGCGGAGCATATTTGGAAACCAGCGGCTTGCTAGATGCCGTGCGCCACAGCCTTGGACGGGTCGGCATTTCCTACACGGAGCTTGGCGGCGTGAAGCCGAATCCCCGACTGACGCTGGTGCGTGAAGGCATCGCCATCGCCAAAGCCCGCAATGTCGACGCCGTTGTGGCCATCGGCGGAGGCAGCGTCATCGATTCGGCCAAGGCAATCGCGCTGGGAGCTGCCGGAGAGCGTGACGTATGGGATTATTTCACCGGCAAAGTGCCGGTAGAGCGCACCCTTCCCGTCGCGGTGGTACTGACGTGCCCGGCATCGGGCAGCGAATCCAGCCAGGTCGCCGTCATCAACAATGAGCATGAGCATTCCAAGCTTACGCTGAGCGAACCAGTGCTCCGGCCGGTATTCGCGTTCATGAACCCCGAACTCAGCGTCACGGTGCCGGCGTTCCCCACTGCCTGCGGCATTGTGGACATGTTCTCCCACATCTGCGAACGGTATTTCAGCGCCGGCAACGAGATCGGCGTGATCGACCGTATGGCCGAAGGCGCATTGCGCACCTTGGTCGATATCGGCCCGAAATCGTTGGCCGACCTTGCCGATTACGACTTGCGAGCGCAAATCATGTGGATCTCCACCATCGCGCAGAACAACACCCTCGGCGTGGGTCGTGAACAGGACTGGTCCACCCACCTGATTGCCAACGAGCTGAGCGCGCTATACGACACCCCTCACGGGGCCACCCTGTCAATCATCATGGGATCTTGGATGCGCGTGGCTAGCGAGAAGGCCCCGTTCCGTTTCGCGCGATACGCCACTGAGGTATTCGGCACCAGGCCCGGCTCGATGAACGAAACCGAACTGGCCCGGCGTGGCATCGCCGCAACGGAATCGTTTTTCCGCTCGCTCGGCATGCCTGTTTCCTTCAAGGACTTCGATCTGCCGGGCGACGGCATCGAACGCATGTTGGACAACATCGATTTCTACGGGCCGGACGCCACCATCGGATCCATTGCCCGCCTTGATCGCGACGATTGCCGTCGCATCTACGAACTGGCTCTCACCGGTCCCGTCATGGGAAAGGAGTCTTGATGCGCATACTGAATTTCGGCTCGCTGAACATCGACTATGTGTACGGGGTGGATCACTTTGCGGCCAAAGGCCAAACCATCACCTCGCATTCGCTCGACGTGTTCCCCGGGGGCAAGGGGCTGAATCAATCGATCGCATTGGCTCGTGCCGGCGCCGATGTGCACCATGCCGGCCAGGTAGGACGGGACGGCATGTTCCTACGCGACCTGCTCGAATCCTGCGCGGTGGGCGTGACCTCGGTGGTAGTGCGCGATGATGTGCGCAGCGGCAACGCCATCATCCAAAACGATGCCAGCGGCGACAACTGCATTGTGCTGTACCCCGGCGCGAACCGTGCCATCGACCGTGATTTCGTCGATCAGGTGCTTGACGGGTATGGGAAGGACGATTGGCTGCTGCTGCAGAACGAAATCAGCGAACTGCCCTATATCGTGTCCCGCGCCAAGGCCCGCGGCATGTTCATCGTGCTCAATCCCTCGCCGGCTGACTCGCGGCTCGACGAAGTCGATCTTGATGCCATCGGCTGTTTTGTACTCAATGAGGGCGAGGCGGCGATGCTCACAGGGGCCGAAGAAGACGGGGAGACACTGATCCGTGCGATGCGTGCGCGTTTCTCCCAGACGGATATAGCCCTCACCCTCGGCGAGCGCGGTTCGATGTATTTGCGTGGGGAGCACGTCGTCACGCAGTCCGCTTATCTCGTCGACACGGTCGACACCACGGCGGCCGGCGACACCTTCACCGGTTATCTCCTTGCCGACCTGATGTCCGGCGAACCCATCGCCCATGCACTTGATTCCGCCGCGAAGGCCTCGGCCCTCGCGGTATCCAGAAGAGGCGCGGCGCCGTCGATTCCCATGCGAGAGGAGGTAGCTGTTTTTACTCCTTGCGCTCGCGCATAAGGCGTTCCACCAAACTCAAACCAATAGAAAGGAACCACCATGACAGAAACCGCTGTCAAGGAGAAGGCGAACGGTATCCCGGTGCCTGAAGAGGGCACCGAAGAGTTTGCCCGTATGAACAAGATGGCAAAGATCGCCATCCCGATCGTACTGATCATCTTCACCATGGGCGTGCTGCAGCAGCAGGCTTTCGGCATGATCTATGTGAACATCGGCGACCAGCTCGGCCAGGCCAACCTCGCCCCGCTGATCACCTCGATTCCGGGCATCGTGCTCGGCATCGTGTGCGTGATCTACGGTTCTCTCGGCGACTTCGTGTCCCTGAAGAAGATGATGATTCTCGGCACGATCGTGTTCGTGCTCGGTTCGATCCTCGGCTGCTTCGGCGACCTGAGCATCTGGATCGTCATCGCCGCCCGTACCGTGCAGTCCGCAGGCTGGCAGGTCTCCGGCTCCATCTTCCTGGTGCTCGTCTCCAAGTACATCGAGAAGAAGAAGCGAGTCATCTGGTACGGCGTGTTCGTCGCCGTGTTCCGTATCGCCGCGGCTCTGGGTGTCTTCCTCGCCGGCTACATGACCCTTGTCGATTGGCGCATCCTCTTCGGTATCGGCATCATCGCGGTGTTCTTCATCCCGATCCTGGCCAAGAACCTGCCTGACGAGCATGCCAAGGGCGCGCGCATCGACGTGATCGGCTTCACACTCATTGGCCTGTTCGCCGGCTCGGTGACCATGTTCTTCACCGACATGACCATCTTCTGGGGTATCGCGGTGCTGGTCACCGGCGTGGCCTTCGTGGTCTACATCAACAAGGCCGCGGATCCGTTCATCACCCCGAAGATGCTCACCAACCCGGCCTTCGCGATGACCATGATCGTCATCTTTGTCGGCTACTTCTTCAGCTACACCCTGAACGCCGGCTGCAACGCCATCGGCCTGAACGTGTACGGCATCGACTCCTCCCAGGTCTCCAACCTGCTGGTGTGGTCGATCATCCTCGCCGCCATCATGGGCTTCGCCGCTGGCCCGATTATCCAGAAGATCGGCCGCAAGGCCTCCATCATTCTGGCGCTCGCCTGCATGGGCGGTGGCCTGATCGCCGTTGCGTTCCTGATTCCGATGGGCCAGATCTGGGCTCTTGCCGTGGCGCCGTGCATCTACTACTTCGGCCCCTCGTTCTTCTCCCAGCCGATTGTGGATACCGCAACGCTGACCGTGGAGGCCGAGGAATCCGGACGTGCATTGGGCTTCAACGATCTGATGCAGGCCATCACCGGTTCGGTCGGTGTCGCGATCTTCGGCCAGCTCATGGCCAATGGCGCGATGAGCGGCGGCTCGCTGTTCGGCACCGAATCCGGTCCGGCCTCGACCTATGCCAACGTCTTCATGGTCGGCGGCATCATCGTCCTGGGTGCGATGGTTATCTTCATCTGCTCGATGAAGATGATCTACAGCCGCTCTCGCGTCGCCGAAGACGAGAGCTGACATCAGGTCATATCGTCTGCTGATGTGATATTGATATCGCAAAGCCCGTGACCGGTGTATTCCGGTTGCGGGTCTCGCGCGTTACGCTAAGTAGTAAAGTCATTTACTGAAGTACTACGTAACGTTTGTATTGGGGGGGATGCTGTCATGGTCACGGTGAAGGAAATCGCATAGAAATCCGGATTTTCGCAGGCAGCGGTATCCCGATTATTGAATGGCGACCCGACGTTGTCGGTTAAGGAAGAGACTCGCCGCCGCATTATCGAAGTCAGTGAATGGCTTGGCTGTACCGCCGGCTCTCGTCACATCTCTTTGCCGCGCCGAGTGACCGTATTGGACAATGCCACTCGTCAAGAGGAACTTGCGGACGCTTGTTTTGTGGCGCTATTGCTGTTTTCGTGGGTGTGGGTTCGTCGTTGAGCCGTTGGTTTCGTAAGCGTAGGGGGCGTTTCCGCGTATTCTGTTTTCCGACCAAAGAAACGAACCACGGAAAACGCCTGATGAACGGCATATTCAAACGTCTCCTCAACGTCAAAGGCATGGTCGTCGAGTCCGCGAGGATCGTCGACGGCCCGCTGCGTCCTGAGCCCGTGCTCGAGGTCCATGTGCGCGCCGGGAAGGCGGCGCCGCGCTGCTCGCGCTGCGGGCGGAAACGACGTGGTTATGGCCGGGGCGGCGGCGTGCGCCGTTGGCGGCACCGGGATTTCGGCTGCTGGAGGGTGGGGCAGGTCGCCATGATGCCGCGCGTCGACTGCCCCGGGTGCGGCGTGGTCGTCGCATCGGTGCTGTGGGCGGAGCCCGGCAGCTCGAGGAACTCCTGCGCGGTTTGCTCGGACGCCCGATCGGACGGGCCGGGAGCGAACTGAAGCATTGGGTGTTCCGGGTGCCCCGCAGCCACATCCCCGAAATCGTCGAACCGGCCGGGAAGATCAGACGCCGGCGTCCCGACATCCTCAGGACAATCGGGCCTGGCTATCCGAACGCGAGGCTCGAGGCGTTCGACAACGGGATCAAGGTCACCGTCCGCGTGGCCTACGGCTTCCACCACGTCACCAACCTCATCAGCCTGATCATGCTCAGATGCGGCGGACTCGACATCCGACTACCGGAACCAGTCAGCTAGCCCACGAAAACAGCAGAAGCCTCAAAAATGTCTGCAGTAAAAGAGTTTGACGCATGACACGACCTTGCGGGCGTCGGTTATGAGAAGGGTACATTTGAATTGTGCATTTCTAACGCTGCAGTAAGCCGCAAGGAGGAGACGGATATGGCATTCGTGACATTGAAGGATGTCGCCCAGCAGGCTGGTGTGTCAGCTGCTGCCGTCTCTCAGATTCTTCACGATAAAGGCCGTTTCTCCAATGAGACTCGTCAATTAGTGCTGAAAACAGTTGAGGAGATGGGCTATGTGCCTGATCAGCGTGCGCGATCTATGCGTTCGTCCGCTACCAAAACAGTTGGTCTGCTGGTGCCGGATCTGCGCAACGCATATTTTGCCGAGTTGGTCTCGTCGATGGAAGAGGGCCTGTATGCACATGGATTTTCTACACTCATTGGCACGTCGGCGGAAACCGTAAAACGACAGGATGCATTCATCAAGAACTTGCTGGGGCAGCGTATTGATGGTGCGATTGTGGTTCCTCAAGGATCTGACTCCCCGGGTGTGAAATCGTTGATCGCGCGAGATTTGCCGTTGGTCTTTGTGGATCGACGCGTACAGGGGATTGAATCGGTTCCTTTTGTGGTGTCGGATCCTTACACCGGCATTCGCGAGGCGATGGAGGAATTGGTCGCTCTCGGACATCGACGTATTGGGTATATAGCGCATTCCTCGTTGGAATCATATAGCGTCAATGAACGTGAAGTAGCATTCCGGACCGCCGCTCCGGAGCTGCTGCATGGAGACACGGGCATTGTTGTGGATTGTGGTTCGACGTATGAATCGCGATGCCATACTGTCGATTATTTACTTGAATGCGGCGTTACCGCCATTATCTGCGCGTATTCACCTGATGCCATCACCATCATCGGCTTATTGCACGATCGCGGTATTGAGCTTGGTACTCAGATGTCGTTGATATCATTTGACGATATTGCGCCTTTTCGCTTGATGACGCCAAAGATTTCGGTCATTTCCCAGCAGGCGGAGCAGATGGGGCGTCAAGGCGTCGACCTGTTGTTGGAGGCCATGCAATCCGGCGTGCACCAAGGTGGTAGTACCATTCATGTGCCCACCGTGTATTTATCACGAGGGTCTGTTGCCAGAGTGGTGGTTTCGGCTCAATAGTCCGTCGCCGCCAATATTTTGTCTTTTTTTGTGCCATATTGTGTTTCTGATGTGCTGGTAATGGCGTTAGGACGCGATTGTTAACGCTCTCGACACGCTGATTGACCCCTGTGATTAAACGATATATTATGAATCACGCAAGTGATTAAACGTTAAATCATTTCAGTGATGAGACGATTCAGCGTTGACCAAGACGCATACATGTGTCGCGGTTTTGTGCCGGCAGTGACGTCGGCCCAATGACGAAAGCGAGAGGCGTATGACGCAGTTATCTCTGGTAGGGGTGTCGAAGATATTCGGCAACTCCACGGTGGTCGATAACGTGTCGGTCACCGTGGAACCCGGCAAAGTTCATGTTTTGCTTGGTGAAAACGGTGCAGGCAAGTCGACCGTCATCAAAATGATGAGCGGTATCTATCAGCCGGATAAAGGGCATATCGAGGCCGATGGCCAAACGGTGCGCATTCCCAATGTGGAAGCTGCGCGCAAGCTTGGTATTGCGGTAATCCATCAAGAGCTCAACATGGTGCCTGAGCTGTCGATAATGGAAAATCTGTTTTTGGGTGCTCTGCCCACTAAGGTTGGCTTTATTAATAAAAGCGCCATGAAAAGCAAGGCACGTGAGGCGCTGAAGCTGATTGGCCTTAACGAAGATGTTTCCACGCCGATGGGTGAGCTTGGCGTGGCTCGTCAGCAGATGGTGGAAATCGCCAAAGCGCTCATGCAGGACGCTTCGATTCTCATTCTGGATGAGCCTACGGCGGCTTTGACGCGCAAGGAGTGCGAGCAGCTGTTTGTCATCATGGGAGAGCTCAAGGCAAGAGGCGTGGGTATGGTATTCATCTCGCACCACCTTGATGAGATCGCACGTGTTGGTGATGTGGTCACGGTGCTCCGTGATGGCAAATACATCGACACGATTGACGCGAAAGCTCCTGAATCGGAATTGGTGCGATTGATGGTTGGGCGCTCCATCGAAAACCAATATCCGCGAGTCGCTCAGCAGCCAGGTAAAACGCTGCTGGAAGTCAAGGATTTGACTCGTGCCGGAGCCATTGAGCATGTTTCCTTTGACGTGCATGCCGGCGAAGTCGTTGGTCTTGCGGGACTGGTCGGTGCTGGTCGCACTGAAGTGCTGCGTGCTGTTTTCGGTGCCGACTCATACGATTCTGGTTCCGTGACTGTGGATGGTGTTCAACTTCCTAAAGCTTCCATTGACAAGACCATTGCCGCTGGGGTGGGACTGGTTCCTGAAGATCGCCGCACGCAAGGCTTGATTCTTGAAGCATCGGTCGCTGACAATCTGGGTCTCGCCACTATGGTGCCGACTTCCAAATTCGGATTTGCCGATCTTAAAGGGCAACGCGACCGCGAAAACGATACCGCCAGGAAACTGCGTATCCGTATGGCGAATATTGACCAAACTGCAGGCTCCCTGTCTGGTGGCAACCAGCAGAAGATCGTGTTCGGCAAATGGTCTATGGCGAACGTGAAGGTGCTGTTGCTTGATGAGCCGACCAGAGGTGTTGATGTTGGTGCGCGAGTCGAAATTTACGATCTGATCAACGAGATTACCGCCAATGGTGGCGCGGTGCTGATGGCATCTTCCGATCTGCCGGAAGTACTCGGCATGTCCGATCGCGTGCTCGTGATGAGCAACGGCAAACTGAGCGGCGAAATGCCGGCCAGTGAGGCCACACAAGAGAGAGTCATGTCACTGGCCGTTTCCCATATGAACGAGGACTTCAGCGAAAACACTACTGCAAACGTTGAGAAATGAAGGAGAACACTATCATGACCGCTAAAGAACAAAAACTCGGTTACGATTCCGGCAGCGTCAGCACACTTGACAAAGTGAAGCGTTTCGCATCGCGCAATGGTGCATTGATAGGTCTGATTATTCTATGCATCATATTGTCAATCGCGACTCCTGCTTTCTTGACCGGGCCGAATCTGTTGAATGTCGGTATTCAGGCTGCGACTGTCGCCATTCTGGCATTCGGCCAGACCTTTGTCATCGTCGAGGCTGGTATTGACTTGTCTGTCGGCTCGGTTGCTGCCGTATCCAGTATGTTGGTTGCCTACACTGGCGCTTCGATGGGGCTGCCTCCGATTCTCACCATTGTTGTTGGACTCGTAACCGGTGCTGTATTCGGTGCGCTTTCCGGTATTGCGAATGCGTTCCTGAAGTTGCCTTCCTTCATTGCGACACTGGCAATGATGTCCGTTGCTCGCGGCTTGACCTTGGTCATCTCCGATGGGCGACCGGTTTCCACTTCCGGTATGGTCAATTTCTTCGGCAGCACGGTACTTGGTATCCCGATCCCAATTGTCATGATGATCATCATGGGCGTCATCGCCTCCGTGATTCTGAACTTCACCAGTATTGGTCGTTCCATGTATGCGGTTGGCGGCAATATGGAAGCCTCTCGGCTCTCCGGTATCTCGGTGCATAAGACCCAAATTATGGTGTTCGTGCTGTCCGGCATTTTCGCGGCTGTTGCAGGTCTGGTTATTGCCGGTCGTCTGCATTCCGCTCAACCTCAGGCTGCTTCCGGATATGAAATGGACGCCATCGCCTCCGTGGTTATCGGTGGAGCGTCCCTATCGGGTGGCAAGGGCAAGATTTCTGGCACCTTTATCGGTGCGATTCTGCTCGCTGTGATCCGCAACGGCCTCAATATTCTCAATGTGTCCTCCTTCTGGCAGCAGGTGGTTATCGGTCTGGTCATCGCCTTCGCGGTGAGCTTCGATACTCTGCGTCGCAAGGTGGATGCCCACTGATCACGTCGAAAGGCGTTTCAACTAACAAGCCAAATCTTCAATCCCATTTATCCAATAACTACAAGAGAAAGAAACAATGATGTTGAATTCCACTATGAAGAAGACCTTCCGTGCGGCACTCGCGATTGTATGCGCAGGAACCCTAATGGCAGGTACAGCCGCTTGCGGCTCGACGTCCTCCAGCGGCGGCGATAAGGTCGCGCTTCTGGTCTCCACGCTCAACAACCCGTTCTTTGTCGATTTGCGTGATGGCGCTCAGGCCGCTGCCAAAGATCTTGGTGTCGATTTGATGGTGTCCGATGCTCAGAACGACTCCTCCACTCAGCAGAATCAAGCGCAGAATGCCCAATCGCAAGGAGCCAAGGCCGTGATTATCAATCCTGTGGATTCTGATGCCGCTTCTCCTGCCGTGGCCCCGTTGCTGTCTTCCAGCCTGCCGGTCATCTCCGTGGACCGTTCCGTCACCGGTGAAGATGTAACCTCGCACATCGCCTCCGATAACGTGGCTGGTGGTGCTCAGGCTGCTGATGAGCTGGCCAAAGCAGTCGGAGAAAAAGGCAAGGTCATCATTCTCCAGGGCACTCCGGGTGCCGCCTCCACTCGCGATCGTGGCGACGGCTTCAAAAAGGAGATCAAGAAGTACTCCGGTATTGAAGTCGTGGCCGAACAGACCGCGAACTTCGATCGTGCCGAGGCGCTGGATGTGACTACTAACCTGATGCAGTCCAATCCTGATGTCGTTGGCGTCTATGCCGAAAACGACGAAATGGCATTAGGCGCTATCCAGTCACTTGGTTCCAAGGCCGGTGCGGATGTGAAGATCTTCGGTTTTGACGGTACTGAAGACGGTCTTAAAGCGGTGTCGAATGGCACCATGGTAGGCACTATCGCACAGCAGCCTAAGGAGCTTGGTAAGAAAGCTGTCGAGGCTGCGGTTAAGGCCATCAAGGGCGAGAGCGTCGAAAAGACCGAGTCCATTGAAGTAAAGACCGTGACCAAGGGGAACGTCGCTGATTTCCAGTGACAATATGAGATAACTTATCCGGGAATTAAAAGCCCCTTACAACATGGCCCATCATCATCGATAACCATGATGGTGGGCCATATCTATACCGACATATCGCACAACGTAGTGAATATATAAAAGGAGAATTCATGCTTACTCATGGTGTCATCAATGCTCAACTTGCACAGGCTTTGGCCGGTCTACGGCATAAGGATAGATTCGTGGTCTCTGATGCCGGTCTGCCTGTACAGCCAGGTATTGAAGTCATCGATTTGGCTGTGGCATTTGGTGTGCCGCGATTCGAGCAGGTGCTGGATGCCATTGCCCCCGAATTGGTACTTGAAGAGGGGATAATGGCTGAGGAGGCTCGTGGAACAATTGCCGAGCAATGGGTAAAAGATCGATTTGATGTGCCGTTGAGCTACGTACCCCACGATGGTGAGAACGGTTTCAAAGCGAAGGTGAAAGGTGTGAAATTCGTGATTCGCACCGGCGAAACTACTTCATACTCCAACGTGATCTTCCGCTGTGGTGTGCCGTTCTGATTGTGGTTGGCTCGAATTGCGGACGAAAGGACAATAGTGATGACGTTAATTGACAACAAGTTTGTTTCCGATGATGTGCTGGGATTACTAGACGATATTGTTGCATCTCGGTCGCGAATTTCGGTTATCGGTTCAATGAATGTGGACTATACCGTAACTACGAAACGGTTGCCGAAACCGGGAGAGACCGTCAACGGTGGCCCGCTGACCTTATTGCCGGGAGGCAAATCAGCGAATCAGGCATCGGCGGCTGCGCGAATTGGAGCGCAGGTGCGGATGTTTGGTGCAGTCGGGGAAGATGCCAATGCGGATTTTCTGCTGGAGCATTTGCGCGATGCTGGTGTGGATACTTCGCATATCGCTGCCGTTGCAGGTCCCAGTGGCACTACGGTAATTACCGTGGACGCGAATGGTGAGAACACCATCGTATATTCGGCTGGTTCCAATGGTGAGGTGTCTGTCGACTATGTGCGCCAGTCATCTGACGCATTGGTTGCCGCCGATGTGCTGGGACTGTGTTTAGAGAGTCCGATGGAAACGGTCACGGCATGCGCTCGCCTCTGTCATGATGCCGGGCTCAAGGTATTGCTCAACGATTCGCCATTCGTTGCGGAACTGCCCGCTGAGCTTATCGAGGCTTCGGACATTCTGTTGGTCAATGAGCATGAAATGGCGCAGCTGCTGGACATCGCCGAGCCGGACGATGACGATTGGGATGGACTGGACTGGTCTGATGTGGCGCGGCAGATGCATGACTTCGGCTTTAATCAGGCGGTAATTACGCTTGGCGGGGATGGTTCGGTAGTCATCGATGGTGATGATATCTATCGTATTGCGCCAGTTGTGGTTGAGGCCATCGACACTACCGGGTGTGGAGATGCCTTTATGGGCACGGTTCTGGCCGGACTTGCCTCGGGTCATGCGTTGGCGGACAGTGCGCAGTTGGCCTCATACGTTTCCGCGTACGCCGCGACTGGGTTCGGCGCGCAAGCCTCTTATGGTACTGCCGCTCAGATTCGTGAGCGGTTTGGTGCGAAGTAATTGCTGAGTGCAGAGTCTTGCAGGCCGTGAATTGGATGCAGACCTAACACGTCCATTTAGACGCTATGCGGGAACGAATTGGACTGACCATAAGAGAATGCAGACGTAATCCGTTGTTGTACTGGTGGATTTTGCAGACATAACCTGTTGGATTAACGGGATGCAGTCATTATCCGTCTAGTTATGGCTATAAATCGGCGATAACTTGTACGGATATGCCTGCATGACTGATAACTGATACAGAAATGTCTGCAACATTCACGGGTTCGCGGTCAACGGCGTCTCTCAGTGAACATTCGTGCAGACTTGACCGCGTGGCGTGTTAGGATATGCACCGTTGTGAGGCAGTGATCCGTTATCAGCGGGGAGTCTTCGGAAGAACGGCGGCAATCGCCAAGTAGAACCGACGGGATCGGCCCGAGACAGCCGAACACAAGCGGTCGTGCAGGCCGCGCTGCGCTGAGTGCAACAATTCGGCGGAGCGCAACCGGTGCGATAAGCGAGGTGGTACCGCGGTGTGGAGCGTACAAAACGCTCGTCATCGTCCTCGTAGGCAGGAACATCATCTGACGATGGGTTCGGGCGGGACGACTACTAAAGCGGCCACTTGAATCAATCGCCACCAATGATGCTCCTGTAGGACCAGTGCACAGTACAACTAGGAGATTTACGGTGAGCGAAAACGTATATCCCAAGGCGAACGAGGGCGGCGAGACCGCACACGTGGCGCCGAACCCCAGCTTCCCCCAAATGGAGGAGACCGTTCTTAACTATTGGGATAAGGACGATACCTTCCAGAAGTCGGTGGAGCGCAATCCCTCCGGCGACCACAGCCAGAACGAATTCGTGTTCTTCGACGGCCCGCCTTTCGCGAACGGCCTGCCGCACTACGGCCACCTGCTGACCGGCTATGCCAAGGATGTGATTCCGCGCTACCAGACCATGAAGGGCCGCAAGGTCAACCGCGTGTTCGGTTGGGACACCCACGGCCTGCCTGCTGAGCTCGAGGCGCAGAAGGAGCTCGGCATCGACTCGGTCGACCAGATCGAGAAGATGGGCATCGACAAGTTCAACGACGCTTGCCGCGCCTCCGTGCTGAAGTACACGCATGAATGGCAGGACTACGTGCATCGTCAGGCCCGCTGGGTCGACTTCGAGCACGGCTACAAGACTCTGAACATCCCGTACATGGAATCGGTGATGTGGGCCTTCAAGCAGCTCTACGACAAGGGCCTGGCCTACCAGGGCTACCGCGTGCTGCCGTACTGCCCGAAGGATCAGACGCCGCTTTCCGCGCACGAGCTGCGCATGGATGCCGATGTGTACCAGGATCGTCAGGACACCACCGTGTCCGTGGCCGTCAAGATGCGTGATGAGGAAGATGCCTACGCCGTCTTCTGGACCACTACGCCGTGGACCGTGCCCACCAACTTCGCCATCGTGGTCGGCGCCGACATCGATTATGTCGAGGTGCGCCCGACCGAGGGCAAGTTCGCCGGCAAGAAGTTCTACTTCGGCAAGCCGCTGCTTGAGCACTACACCAAGGAACTCGGCGAGAACTACGAGGTCGTACGCGAGCTCAAGGGCTCTGAGCTGGCTGGTCGTCGCTACTACCCGGTATTCCCGTACTTCGCGGGGGAGAAGGCCGAGACCGAAGGCAATGTGCCCGGCCCGAACGGCTACACGATCTTCACCGCCGACTATGTCGACACCGTCGAAGGTACCGGCCTGGTTCACCAGGCTCCCTACGGTGAAGACGATATGAACACGCTGAACGCGCACGGGGTCAAGAGCACGGATGTGCTCGACGCCGGCTGCCGCTTCACCTCCCAGTGCACGGAATACGAGGGCATGTACGTGTTCGACGCGAACCTGCCGATCCTGCGCAACCTGCGTGCCGGCGACGGCCCGCTCGCCGAGATTCCCGAAGACCAGCGCGCGATCCTCTTCCAGGAGAAGAGCTACGTGCACTCCTACCCGCACTGCTGGCGCTGCGCCACCCCGCTGATCTACAAGCCGGTTTCCTCCTGGTTCGTGTCCGTGACCAAGATCAAGCCGCGCCTGCTGGAATTGAACCAGCAGATCAACTGGATCCCGGGCAATGTCAAGGATGGCCAGTTTGGCAAGTGGCTCGCCAACGCGCGCGACTGGTCCATCTCCCGCAACCGTTTCTGGGGTTCCCCGATTCCTGTGTGGGTGTCCGATGACCCGAAATACCCGCGCGTGGACGTGTACGGTTCGCTTGAAGAGCTCAAGGCCGACTTTGGCGACTACCCGCGCGACAAGGACGGCAACGTCAATATGCACCGTCCGTGGATCGACAACCTGACGCGCGTGAACCCGGATGATCCGACCGGCAAGTCGCATATGCATCGTATCTCTGATGTGCTCGATTGCTGGTTCGAGTCCGGTTCCATGTCGTTCGCGCAGTTCCACTACCCGTTCGAGAACAAGGAGAAGTTCGAACAGCACTTCCCGGCCGACTACATCGTGGAATACATCGGCCAGACTCGTGGCTGGTTCTACCTGCTGCACGTCATGGCTACTGCTCTGTTCGACCGTCCGGCGTTCAAGAACGTGATCTGCCACGGCATCGTGCTTGGCTCCGACGGCCAGAAGATGTCCAAGCATCTGCGCAACTACCCGGACGTGAACGGCGTGTTCGACAAGTACGGTTCCGACGCTATGCGCTGGTTCCTTATGTCCTCGCCGATTCTGCGCGGCGGCAACCTGATCGTCACCGCCGAAGGCATCCGCGACACCGTGCGCCAGGTCATGCTGCCGGTGTGGAGCTCCTACTACTTCTTCACCCTGTACGCCAACGCGGCCAACGGCGGGGCCGGATTCGACGCCCGCCAGCTGCGTGCCGACGAGGTCGCTGGCCTGCCGCAGATGGATCGCTATCTGCTGGCCCGCACCCGCCGTCTGGTGGAGCGTGTGGAGAAGTCTCTGAACGAGTTTGCGATTTCTGACGCCTGCGATGTGGTGTCCGACTTCATCGACGTGCTCACCAACTGGTACATCCGCAACACCCGTGACCGCTTCTGGAACGAGGATGCGAACGCGTTCAATACGCTGTACACCGTGCTTGAGGCGTTCATGCGTGTGCTTGCTCCGCTTGCTCCGATGGAAGCCGAGTCCGTGTGGCGTGGCCTGACCGGTGGCGAGTCCGTGCATCTGGCCGACTGGCCGTATGTAGTGGACGAGAAGACCGGTGCGGATACCGAACTTGGTCGCGTGCTGGTTGACGATCCGGCTTTGGTCGCCGCGATGGAGAAGGTGCGCGAAGTCGTTTCCGGCACTCTGTCCCTGCGCAAGTCCGCCAAGATTCGCGTGCGTCAGCCGCTCGCCAAGCTCACTGTGGTGGCTGAGGATGTGAATGCCGTCAAGGCCTACGACGAGTTGCTGCAGTCCGAGCTCAACGTCAAGGATATCGAGTTCTGCACGATGGAGGATGCTGGTTCTCAGGGTCTGAAGATCGTGCACGAGCTGCGCGTGAACGCTCGCGCTGCCGGCCCGCGTCTGGGCAAGCAGGTGCAGTTCGCCATCAAGGCCTCCAAGTCCGGCGATTGGAGCGTCAACGCTTCCGGCGCTCCGGTGGTTTCCACGCCGTCCGGCGATTTGGAACTGGTCGAAGGCGAGTATGAGCTCATCAACCGTGTGGAGGAGGAGAATGCCGCCGAGGCCGCTGCTTCGGTGTCCGCCGCTCTGCCGACCGGTGGCTTCGTGATTCTCGACACCGCTCTGGATGACGACCTGCTGGCTGAAGGCTACGCCCGCGACGCCATCCGCGCCGTGCAGGACGCCCGCAAGGCCGCCGATCTGGACATCGCCGATCGCATCTCCCTGGTGCTGACCGTTCCGGCCGCCGACGTGGCCAAGGTCGAGCAGTTCAAGGATCTGATCGCCCACGAGACGCTGGCTACCTCCTTCGAAGTGAAGGAAGGCGCCGAGCTGGGTGTGGAGGTCGCCAAGGCGTGACGCCGTGGTGAGCCGACCGCGCCTGATGCGTGATGCACTGGCGCGTGGAATGCACGAAGTGGTCCCGCCGCTTGGCGGCGGGACCACTTTTTGTTCCGTGGTATGCCATAAAGTTTACGTCAGGTATTCGTTCAACTGTTCAATGCGGTCGGCATGCAGATTTTGAATATGGCGTTTCTTCGCTCTCACATGATTAAAGATGCATTATCGTCATCCGTCATTCCGGTTATCGCGCAAATCCATCGCATGTTTTAACTTCATGTTTGGAGGCGAACATGATGTAATGTCGGAACTTGCAGGGCCTCACTTTCGAGTGCTCGTACAAAGACGAATGATCCACTGCGCATTTCAAGTTCTCAACACATGAAACCGGATTCATTACTGGTTCATATGCTTGTTACCCACTATTAGCGATATGCGTTTGGAATTCATGTCAAAGCCAGATTCGTGCCATCTAGGTCATCTACCATCACTCAATGAGATGTCGGCGACAGCCGCTTTTCCAGTGTGAATGAATAGTAATTCTTTATGAAGAGGATGGTTATGACGAATATATGGCGCAAGGGTGTCACCGGATTATTGGTGGCGTTGCTGGGAATCACGATGTCAGCTTGCGGTACGTCTTCTGCACAAAGTGAGTCCGACACGAAGGTCGGTTCGAATCTTGAGGAAATCACCAAGCTTGCTAAGCAAGAGGGTAAGCTGGAGTTGATTGGTTATCCGGAAACGTGGGCCGGTTATGGCGATTCGTTCAAGGCGTTCACCAAGAAGTATGGCATCAAGATTCATGTTTCTAGCCCGGATGCTTCCAGCGCGGAAGAAATCCAAAGCATACAGACCCTCAAAGGACAGCCTTCTCAGCCCGATGTTCCCGATTTGGGTTATTCGTTCACCGATCCGGCTAAGCAGAAGAACTTGCTGAGTTCTTATACGCCGTCGGTGGCCAATGAATTGCCTGCCAATCTCAAAGATCCAGATGGAAAATGGGTTGGCGCATACTATGGCGTATTGAGCATTGGCGTGGACGAAAGCAAAGTACCTGCAGTAACCAGTTGGAAAGATCTGCTCAAGCCTGTGTACAAAGGTAAGATCTATATAGGAAATCCTCGAGAGGGGGCCAGCCAGCTCGCTGCAGTCGCATCGGCTGCGCTTGCGAATGGGGGTTCGTTGGACAACATCCAGCCGGGTATTGATTTCTTCTCTAAACTCGCTAAGGATGGGTATCTCGCCAAGGCTAGTGGCACGGCGCAGGCTTTGACCACCGGACAGGCTGCTGTGGTGCTTGATTGGAATTATAATTTCAACGGTATCCGTGACGAAGTTGAGAAGGCCGGCGTCAAGCTTACGGTCAATGTGCCGACGGATGGTGTATTTGGCAATTATTATGCTCAATCCGCGTTGGTGGATGCCCCGCATCCAAACGCTGCAAGGTTGTGGCTTGAGTGGTTGCTGAGCGATGATGGTGCCAATATTTATGCTGAGCACGGCGCTATCCCTGCGCGCTTCCAGGAGATGAAGAAGGTCGGTACTCTGACCAAGGAAGCTGAAGCCGGATTGCCTGATGCCGACACGCTTAAACGGATCAGCTTCCCGAATATCGAGCAAGGCAACAAGATGTCGCAGTTGGTGGTCAAGAATTGGGGCAGTCAAGTCGCCAATTTCGAATAAGGCTCATGAGATGCAGAGTGGAGTGGCGCAATTATCATGATGAACGCTACCGGGGATACCCCCTCTAAGCGGCAACGGACTAAACGAGGCGTGTCGCGTACGAAACTCATTGGATGGCTTGGACTGCTGCCATTCGCAGTATTCATGACTTTGTTTCTGGTCATCCCAGTGTTGTTTAATTTCTGGCGAAGTCTACATGATAGTTCCGGAGCATGGTCGTTGCAGCCGTTGCGAGGCATTTTTGCTCCTGAATACCTTAATGCCTACGTGAATACTATCAAATTATCTTTGGTCACTGCTTTATTGGGTGGCCTGTTGGGTCTACTGCTGGCATGGGCGCTTTGCACGGCTACCAAGCCGCGATGGCTGGCCAAAATCATGCTCTCATTTTCAGCTGTAGCCTCCCAACTAGGTGGCGTTCCGCTGGCCTTCGCCTTTATTGCATTGATGGGTACTGAGGGAGTGTTGACCGTGGCTATTCGGAATGTCAGCGGTGTCGATATCTCGAAGTTCCTTGATCTGTCCTCCTTCTGGGGATTGACCGTGGTTTATTTGTACTTTCAGATTCCTTTGATGGCTGTACTGATTATGCCTTCTATCCTAGGTTTAAAGAAAGAGTGGTCGGAATCCTCCGCCGCATTGGGTGCCAGTCCTTTGCAGACGCTGATGCGTGTGACCATTCCAGTTCTGACACCCGCAATAATTGGCACTATGTTGCTTCTGTTTGCCAATGCCTTTGCTGCCTATGCAACTGCCTATGCGCTCAGCGGAGGGTCGGCGAATCTTATCGCCATTATGGTGGGCGTCTTCTTGACGGGCAACGTATTCGTGGATGAGAATTTTGGTGCTGCGCTCATTGTCGGAATGATTGCCATCATCCTCGTGGCCTTCATCATGCGTTCCGTACTTGAAAGGAGAACTGCGAAATGGCTGCAGTGACTACTGATTCGAAGGCCGTCTCGTCAGTAAAGTCGGAATCGCGGATCGGTGCCGAAACGAACCACGATGCTGCTAGTGGTGCCAAATGTTTTGCGGGAAATGCATTTTCCGACGTTCGACGGAACTATCCGAGGCATGTGGGACAGACAATAGTATTAGGCGTTTGCGCGGTGTTTTTCCTGTTGCCGCTTCTCGCTTCGCTTTGGTTCGGAATCCATTTGCCCGGCACCTTCATCACTTTTGATCCATTGATGGAGATTGTTCATATGCCTGGCGTTGGTGAGTCGATTGCTCTCAGCATTGGACTGGCCTTAATGACGTGTCTGTTTTCTTTGGTGCTTATGTTGCCAACTTTGTTAATTTTACATTTAAAAGCACCGCAGATGTTGCCTGTGGCTGAGGGCTTCTCCGTGTTGCCATACGTAGTGCCTGCCATTGCCTTAGTCAGTGCTGTGGGGCCTTTGTATCGCATCATCCTGCCTCAGGCGTTGAATAGTCCGCTGGGCTTAGTTCCTCTCTATATGGTGGTGATAATGCCATTCGTGTACCGTTCCCTTGATGCGGGCATTCGGGTTGTTGATGTGCGCACGCTTTGGGATGCGAGTTCATCATTGGGAGCAGGTGCGGTTACCACGTTGGTGCGTGCCATCTTGCCTAACCTTCGCAGTGCCATCATGTCGGCATCGTTGTTGGGATGCGCAATTGTTTTAGGTGAATTTGCTATTGCTCAGCTTTTGCTCAAAACTACTTTTCCTGTGATTCTTTCGCAGATTGGTACTTCACATCCGCATTCGGCTGCGGCGTTGGCCTTCATCACGATTATGGTCACATGGATACTGCTTGGACTGTTGTCAATGGTTGGAGGAACCGACAAACATAGAACTGCACAATACGGTAGTAAGGAAAACAAATGACGACAGTTGCTGTGAGTTCTTTACCACAGGGGACATCCGTCACGTTGCGTAATGTGACTAAATCCTTCGGGACTACGAAGGTGCTCAATGGACTTGACCTCAATATTCATTCCGGTGAGTTAGTCGCATTGCTGGGACCTTCGGGTTGCGGCAAGAGTACGTTGTTGCGCATAATCGCTGGTTTTGAAGCCGCAGATCAGGGTTCAGTGTTACTGGATGATGTTGATGTGAGCGGTGTGCCGACAAATCGTCGTGACATCGGACTGGTGTTTCAAGCCTATTCGCTGTTCCCCCATTTGAACGCGGTCGAAAACGTCATGTATGGGCTCAGCATACGACATGTGGCCAAGACAGAGGCGAAAAGCCGCGCCGTTGAGCTATTGGCTAGTGTGGGGTTGGCTGATTACGCAGATCGTTATCCAGCGCAGCTATCAGGCGGTCAGCAACAGCGCGTGGCGTTGGCTCGTGCTTTGGCCACTAAACCGCGGGTCTTATTGCTCGACGAGCCCTTGTCGGCTCTTGATGCCAAGGTGCGTGTGCAGTTGCGGGACGAAATCCGTGCTTTGCAATTAGAAACTCATACCACGACCATAATGGTCACGCATGATCAAGAGGAAGCTCTTGTGATGGCCGACCGGATTGCTGTTATGTACAACGGACGCTTCGAACAAGTTGGAACGCCTGCAGAAATCTATCATTCGCCTGCCACTGCGTTTGTAGCAGGGTTTGTTGGATCTATGAATGTGTTGCCTGGCGTGTTGTCGACCGATGGAACGGCACAGACGATTGGTTGTCGCGTGCCTGTACGTGCAGCAACCAGTGCGGCGACGTTGGACCCCGGTCCTGTTGATGTGTTCGTCAGACCGGAGGAGTTGCGTTTGCAAATCTCCAATGATGATCTCAATAATCGCGATGCTGTATTGGGAATAGTTACATCAACTGTATTGCGTGGCGCATTCACCAGTGTAATGGTTGCCATGGGTGACGGATTGCATCTTCGTGTAGATTTGCCATCGAAGGACGCGCAGCTGTTCGCTCCGGGATGCTCGGTAATGGTGAGGATTGCCGACGAACCTATGTTATGCACAGCACGAAGAGTCGAGTGTGTTGCTTAATTCCGCCTCTACCGATAAAAATCGTCACAACGAATTACGGAATCCACAGGATTCTGCGAAAGGACTTTCTATGCAACAAAAACTTCTCCTTATTGGTGTGGACGGAGTACGCCTTGACATTGTGCGTAAAGAGAATCACGCACCGAATATCAATCGGATCCTCAATAATGGATCTTCGGCTGAAATGACAATGGAAGTGCCTACTATATCAGGGCCGGGATGGTCATCGATACTTACGGGCACCACTCATGCTCAGCATGGGGTGCAGGACAACACCTTCCGTGGAAATCGTTTATACGAGTGCCCCGATTTTCTGACACGTGCGGCTGTTGCTCATCCGATGATGAAAACGGTTGCCGCTTCAAGTTGGCCTCCATTGGTGGATCCTGCAGGCCCTGGTCCGGTTATCGCAACACGCAACGATCAGATCATCTCTTGTCATCACCGTTTGGTGGTACGCGATGGTGAGACGTATGGGTATCGCCTGACCGACAGTGAAATCGCACGGTTTGCGGTGATATCGATATCTAACGATCCTGCAGATGCCTCCTTCATCTATCTTGGTGAGGTGGATGAGGCTGGTCATCTGTATGGTGGTATTAGCGAGGAATACGAATCTGCGCTATCCCGTGTGGATGAGCATGTCGGTGAGATCCTTGATGCAGTCGAACGTCGTTCGTCCAATCATCCGGATGAGGATTGGCTGGTGTGCATTACGACTGATCATGGACATCTTGACGAAGGTGGGCACGGCGGTGCCGATCCGGTGTTACGACGTTCCTTCTTCGGTGCATTGCGATTAGGAGCTCGCTCAAGTGATCAGTACTCATTTGAGTCTATGCGTCCTGAACAGATTGCCGGATGGATGCTGCGACACCTTGATACGCCGATTCAATGAAAGACGGTATCGGTGACCTGACTCATCCACGGGCATCTCATGCCTGATAATTTGCCAACAGGGCGAGCACTCTCCACTCGAACCTTGAGGGCTTCATGTCGGGCTTTCGTGGGAGGTGAGCGCGAGGTACTTGCAGTTGTATCTTGATTGGTTCGAGTGGCGACGCATGTCCTGTTCGACAGCAATCCATCCGGCGTAAGATACGATTTCAACGCCATCTCCCAGAAATCCTTCGAAGAGACGTTCTCGTAGTGCGCGCCGCACAAGTGCATGAAGTTGTCGGCCTTGTACAGCGTCTCCATGGAGACGGAACCGTCGCCTGGAACGAAAAGCACATGCCTGCCCAGCAACCGTTCCAGATAGACGGGCGCGCACACATGTATGGCCCTGATCGAATCCTCGGGATCGAAACGGTTCTCTTTCAACGGCTGTCTCCCGGACTCGGCGCGGATTCAGGAAATAGTAATTGACGCCGGTGCCCTTGGGTTTGCCGACGTCAATAGGTCTTTTCTGTCGCTCGCGGATGACGATTACGATTACGGGCGTGCTCCCAGCCGGACGCTTATCGTCCACCGGCTTGATGGACTAGACGTGTTCCGCCTTGCGGCGATGCGGAAATCTTAAAAGGAAGCCGGAAAATAGCCGTGGGCAACCATGTTGATTACACCCGAACGATAGGCTGGTTGATAGACTAACCGAAAAGTGGTTTGCTTGAGAATCCATATGTTTGTGGGGTAAGCAATGGCTGTTTCCAAAGTCGAATCTCGTACGGTCTCGGAGTGTTCTCTGAACAACATCACGTCCATGGATCCACTGAACGAGGAATGGTACGAAAATCTGATCGTCGAACATCTAACGGAGAAACTCGGATATGAGCACCTGTACGGGCCCGATGTTCGCCGCACCGACGACTCGTATCGCGACGTATTCCTTCCTGATATTCTCCCGGATGCGTTGCGACGAATCAACAGAAATCTGCCGGAAGCAGCCGTCGAGGAGGCCATCCGGAAGATTCAGAATGTCGAGATCGGCAGCTTGGAGCAGCGCAACGAGATATTCAATGACTACCTGCAATCAGGAGTCGAAGTGCACTTCTTTGACGGCAAGGAAGAGCGTGATGACATCGTCCGGCTGCTTGATTTCGACGATCCCGAGAACAACGATTTCCATGTCGTGAACCAGTGGACGTTCGTGGAGTATTCCGAGAAACGTCCCGATGTCATCATTTTCGTGAACGGCATGCCGTTGGTGTTGTTCGAGCTGAAGTCCCCGTCGAGAGAGGAGACGGACGCTTCACACGCGTACCTGCAATTGCGCCAGTACATGAAGCAGATACCGAGCATGTTCGTGCCCAACGTGTTCTGCGTGATGAGCGATATGACCCAGACCAGGGTCGGCACGATCACATCCGACGAGGACCGTTACGTGGCTTGGAAGTCGGCGGACGGCGACTATTCCGGAACGAAAGCCGCGGCATGGAGCACCATGATTGACGGCATGCTCCCGAAGGAACGGCTGCTCGACATCATCCAAAACTTCGTATGCTTCAACGATTCCTCCGAGAAGGTCGTGAAGATCATCGCCGCATACCACCAGTATTTCGCGGTGCGGAAAGCCATCGTCAGAGCGGAAGAGGCCGTCAATGGGGATGGCAGGATCGGCGTGTTCTGGCACACCCAGGGAAGCGGAAAATCGCTTTCGATGGTGTTCTTCGCACATCTGCTGCAGCGTTATCTTGAAAGCCCGACCATCGTGGTCATCACCGACCGCAACGATCTCGACGACCAGCTTTTCGGACAATTCAGCCGCTGCGCCAGGTTCCTGCGCCAGAAGGCGGTCCAGGCCGAGAGCCGCAGGAATCTTCAGGAACTGCTTGAGGGTCGTGAGGCGAACGGCATCATCTTCACGACCATGCAGAAGTTCTCGGACGGCGACGAGCCGTTGTGCGACCGGAGCAACGTTGTGGTGATGGTGGACGAGGCTCACCGCGGCCAGTACGGCCTGACCGAACGGATCAACGCGGACGGTCATGTGTCGGTCGGCGCGGCCCGTGTCGTGCGCAAGGCACTGCCGAACGCGTCCTATATCGGTTTCACCGGAACGCCGATCTCCACGGATGACCGCAACACCCGCGAGATCTTCGGCGACTACATCGACGTGTACGACATGACCCAGTCCGTCGAGGACGAGTCCACCAAGCCGGTCTACTACGAAAGCCGTGTGGTCTCGCTCCATCTTGACGAGAACGCGCTGGGCCGCATCGACGCGGTCTACAAGGAGTTCGCGGACCAGGCCGACGAGGCGAGCGTGGAGAAGTCCAAGCATGACCTCGGCGGCCTCGATGCCATCTTCGACACTCCTGAAACCATCGACGCATTGTGCCGCGACATCGTGGACCATTACGAGAACAACCGCGCCGACGTCCTGGCCGGCAAGGCCCTGATCGTGGCGTACAGCCGGCCGATTGCGATGAAGATCTACTACAGGATCATGGAGCTGCGCCCCGAATGGAAAGACAAGGTCGGCGTGGTGATGACCATGTCGAACCAGGATCCGGAGGAATGGTTCGACGTGTGCGGCGGCACCACGCACAAGAAGGAGATGGAACGCAGGTTCAAGGACGATTCCGATTCCCTCAAGATCGCCATCGTCGTGGACATGTGGCTCACCGGCTTCGACGTGCCCAGCCTGTCCACCATGTACGTGTTCAAGCCGATGAAGGGCCATAACCTCATGCAGGCCATCGCCCGCGTCAACCGCGTGTGCAAGGGCAAGGAGGGCGGTCTGGTCGTGGATTACATCGGCATCGCAGGCGCGCTCAAGCGGGCGATGAAGGACTATACCAGCCGTGACCAGCACAATTACGGCGACATGAACATCGCCGAGACCGCCTATCCGAAATTCCTCGAAAAGCTCGACGTGTGCCGTGATCTCATGTACGGCTTCAACTACCGCAAACTCATCTTCCAGAACAGCAGGGAGGCGCTTGCCGACGCCATCGCGGAGGGAACCGACTGGCTGCTCGATCTGGAACGGCACGAAGACATGGAATCGTTCCTCAAGCAATGCCAGCTCATGAACCAGGCGCTGAGCCTGTGCAAAAGCATGGTAAGCGAAGAGGACGCGCATGAGGCGGCTTACCTATCCGTATTGCGCGTGCAGGTCCTTCGCCTGACCGGACGTGGCTCCGGCGGGGGCAGCGGCATGACGTACACGGAGTTCAACAAGCAGGTGAGCGAGATCCTCCAGCAGAGCGTGCATGCGGACGGCGTGCTCAACCTGTTCGAGAAGGACAGCGTGGAGATCTCCCTGTTCGATGAGGCGTTCCTCCAGGAGGTCGCCGGCATGAAGGAGAAGAACATCGCGATCGAGAGCCTGAAACGCCTCATCAAGGAGAAAGTGCGGGCGTACGGGCGCACCAGCGTGGTCAAATCCCAGAAGTTCAGCGAGATGCTCCAGAACACGTTGAACGCGTATCTCAACGGCATGCTCACGAACGCGCAGGTCATCGAAGAGCTCGTCAACATGGCCAAGGAAATCATGAAGGACCGCGACGACGCGCAGAAGCTCGGCTTGAGCGACGAGGAGATGGCGTTCTACGACGCGATCACCCAGCCGCAGGCGGTCAAGGACTTCTACGACAACGACCAGCTCGTCTCGATAGCCCGCGAGTTGACCGATGCGATGCGGAGCAACGCCACGATCGACTGGCAGAAGAAGGAAAGCGCCAGGGCCGGCATGCGGCGTGCCATCAAACGTTTGCTGCGCAAATACAAGTATCCGCCCGAAGGCGTCGAGGACGCCATGAAGACCGTCATGGAACAGTGCGAGCTGTGGGCCGACACCAAGATCAGCGAATAGGACGAGCAGGAGGATAATACAAGACATGGCAAAGAAGAAGGACAATACCGCCGAGATCGGCTTCGAGGAACAGATCTGGAGCGCTGCCGACAAGCTGCGCGGCAACATCGACGCTTCCGAATACAAAAACGTCGTGCTCGGCCTCATCTTCCTGAAGTACATCTCCGACAAGTTCGACCAGAAATACCAGGAACTCGTTGAGGAGGGAGAGGGCTTCGAGGAGGACCGCGACGAATACGCGAGTGAGAACATCTTCTTCGTTCCCGAGAGCGCCCGCTGGAAGACCATCGCAGCGGCCGCGCACACGCCCGAGATCGGCAAGGCCATCGACGAGGCCATGCGCCAGATCGAGGCCGAGAACAACAAGCTCAAGGGCATCCTGCCGAAGAACTTCGCACGCCAGGAGCTCGACAAGCGACGTCTGGGCGAAGTCGTGGACCTGTTCGCCAACGTGAAGATGGCCGAAAAGGGCGATAGCCGCGACATCCTCGGACGCACCTACGAATATTGTCTGGCCAAATTCGCCGAAGCGGAGGGCAAGAACGCCGGCGAGTTCTACACACCCGCGTGCGTCGTGAAGACGCTGGTCGAAGTCATCGAACCCTACCACGGGCGAGTGTACGATCCGTGCTGCGGCAGCGGCGGCATGTTCGTACAGTCCGCGGACTTCGTCAAACGCCATCAGGGCAACATTAACGACATCTCCGTGTACGGCCAGGAGTCCAATCCGACCACGTGGAAAATGGCGACCATGAACCTCGCGATCCGCGGCATCGACGCGGATCTGGGCGATCATAATGCCGACACGTTCTTCGAGGACCTGCACAAGACCGAGAAATTCGATTTCATCCTCGCTAACCCGCCCTTCAACCTGAAGGACTGGGGAGGAAAGAAACTCGAGAACGACGTACGCTGGCAGTACGGCACCCCACCGGAGGGCAACGCCAACTTCGCATGGGTCCAGCACATGATCCACCATCTCAACCGTTCCGGCCGCATGGGCATGGTTCTGGCGAACGGCGCGTTGTCCAGCCAGACGAACAACGAGGGCGAGATCCGCGCCAAGATCGTGGATGCCGATCTGGTCGAGGGCATCATCGCAATGCCGGACAAGCTTTTCTACAGCACCGGTATACCTGTGAGCTTGTGGATCATCACCAAGAACAAGAAGCAGTCCGGCAAGACGTTGTTCATCGACGCGCGCGATATGGGAACCATGGTGTCCCGCAGGCTCCGCGAGTTTACCGATGAGGACATCGCCAAGGTATCGACTGCGTTCGACGCGTTCCGTGACGGCACTCTGGAAACGGAGAAGGGCTTCTCCGCCATCGCCACGACGGAAGATATCAAGGCGCAGGATTACATCCTGACTCCAGGCCGTTACGTCGGTGTCGCCGAAGTGGAAGAAGACGATGAGCCATTCGAGGAGAAGATGACCCGTCTGACCGGCGAGATCGCCAAATGCTTCGAGGAATCCAACCGTCTGCAAGAGCAGATCAAGAAGAATCTGGAGGCCATCGGCTATGGCATGTGAGCAGGTGACACTGCAGGACGTCTGCGAGTTGATTGTCGATTGTCCACATACCAGCGCTAAGGATGAAGGGGTGGGATATCCACTCATCCGAACACCTAATGTTGGGCGCGGAAGATTGATTCTGACTGATGTTCACAGGGTCTCCCAAGACGTATACGAGAGACGTGTCTCCCGAGCTGTACCAAGGCAGGATGATCTGATTCTTGCACGTGAAGCACCAGCCGGAAATGTAGCTATCGTCTCACCTGGGATTGAGGTTTGTTTGGGACAAAGGACAATGCTTCTTCGACCCGATTCGTCTTTCGTGGTTCCCGAATATCTGAATTATTATCTGAATGCTCCTGAACAGCGTGACAGAATGCTGCGATTGGCCAATGGCGCAACTGTGTCGCATATTAATGTTGCCGATATTCGCAACATGCCTGTGCAGCTCCCTTCCCGCGGAGAACAAAGCAAAGTTGCGGAACTGCTAAATGTTCTTGATGACAAGATCGATCTCAACAATCGGCTAAATGATTATTTAG